>Ga0209573_1000101_pt1 | contig 233004 bp, 221 predicted proteins | sample TNRBio252014_DNA_FD_185870 | JGI IMG/M metagenome (GOLD analysis project Ga0209573, IMG submission 185870) | Wastewater treatment Type I Accumulibacter community from EBPR Bioreactor in Madison, WI, USA - TNR Reactor_6/25/2014_ DNA (SPAdes)... | ecosystem: Engineered > Bioreactor > EBPR >...
GATCGGCGACGTGCTGGTCGCCCAGGGCAACCTGACGGCGGCGCTGGAGAGCTACCGGGCGGGTCTGTCGATCCGAGAACGCCTGGCGGCGGCGGATGCGGGAAATGCGGTCGGCCAGCGGGACCTGGCCGTATCTCACTGGAAATTGGCCGGACTCGACGATCGGCCTAAAGTGCATTGGCGTGAAGTCGTTCGAATATTCGAGGCTTTGGAGACTCAAGGGCGACTGGCGCCGGTCGATCGTCAATGGCTGCCCATTGCTCGGGAAAACCTCGCCGCGACCGGTGTTGTTGACGGCGAGGAGCGATAGGTCTACAATCCTATACGGTATCGAGACGTTTGACGACAAATGACGACGGATCGCAATCCGCGGTAAAAATATACCAATATCAATAGCTTACTGGAATAGTGGCGCGGAAATGTCGTCAAAAAGGACATTTCGCCCCGCCTTTAACACCCTTCGCCCGGCACCTCGGTCATCAGGCAGACGACGGCGCCCATCGGGTCGGCGATGACCGCCATGCGGCCGACTGTCGGGATGTCGAAGGGCGGCACCCGTACCGAGCCGCCCAGCCGTTCGGTCTCGCGGACGGCGGCGTCGACGTCGTCGACGGCGATGTAGGACGTCCAGTGCGACGGCAGGCCCGCCATGCCCGCGTCGTCCAGGCTCATCATGCCGCCGTTTTCCCGGTCGCCGGCGCGGATCAGGGTATACGACGGGCCGTCGGGTGTGGCCGGCTGGCGGGGATTGGTGGCGTTGACGCGCTCGAAACGCCAGCCGAGGAGCGCGCCGTAGAAGGCCTCCGCCCGGTCGACGTCGCTGGTCATCAGTTCGTTCCAGACGAAGGTGCCGTGCCCGCTCATGTCGCCTCCCACATCGCTGTTGATTAGCGGTTTTCGTGGGGCGCGATTATAGCCGCCGCGCCGGGTGGCGGCGTTGACATTTTGGTGATGCGGTGGGGTGGGTGTGCCGGCCTCTACAGCCGGGCGGCGATGTCGTCGGCGAGCGCCCGGACCTCGGCGGCGCCGGTGCTTCGCGGCGCCTGTTCCAGCACCGTGCGGCCCTCCAGCATGCTGGCGGCGAAGGCGATGCGGTTGCCCAACGCGGTCGTCGCGACGGTCAGGCCGTCGCCGGCAAGGCGCTGGCGCATGGTCTCGACGATGCGGCCGCGCGGCGGCACGCGGTTCAGCACCAGGATCGCCGGCACGTTCTCGCTTTCGGCCAGCTTAACGGTGGGGGCGGTCGCCCAGACGTCCATCGGGCTCGGCTGGATCGGGATGACGACCAGATCGGCGGCGCGCACCGCCACCTTGGCCTCGGTCTCGGCGTGCGGCGGGCTGTCGATGATCACCAGGTCGTGGCTGTTTTTCAAGGTCGCGACCTCGCCGGCGGTGCGCCAGCCGGAGACCTCGCTGACGTGGAGCGCCGCCGCGCCGGGGTGGCTGCCGTCGCACCGCACCCGGAACCACGCCGCCAGGCTGCCCTGCGGGTCGATGTCGACCAGAGCGACCCGCCGGCCCATCTGGGCGAAAGCCACGGCGAGCTGGGCGACCAGCGTCGTCTTTCCGGCGCCGCCCTTCTGCTGGGCGACGGTGATCACCTTGGCGGCCATCGGTTGCGTTTCCCCCTGGTCGTTTTTGTTGAATCCCGGTCCGCGCGAACACGTAGCGCACCCGAGCAGAGTGGCGGCTTACGCGTTGTTTGGCAAGGCCGTACGGCGGCGCGGCCAGGGGCGGCGTGGGCGTAAGGTCGCCCAGCAGCAGGTCGCCTTAGGTTCGTGATATGTTCTTTATAAACACGCGCCAGTAAGCGACCGTCAAGAGGCTTCCGCAGATGCTTCCGATCCGGCTTCAGCCGAAGCGCTCGATGCCGAGTCCGTCGAGGGCGATCGCCGGCGTCCGGCCCAGCACCATGTCGGCGACCACCCGGCCCGAGCCGCACGCCATCGTCCAGCCGAGGGTGCCGTGCCCGGTGTTGAGGTAAAGGTTGCCGAGCCGCGTGCGCCCGATCACCGGCACGCCGTCCGGGGTGGACGGCCGCAGCCCGGCCCAGAACGCCGCGGCGGCCGGGTCGGCGCAGCCGGGAAACAGACCGATCGCGGTGTCGAGGAGGAACCGCGCCCGGCGCTCGTCCACCGAGGAGTCGTAGCCGGCGAACTCGGCCGTGCCGGCGACCCGCAGACGGTTGCCGAGCCGGCTGTAGACCATTTTGACCTCGTCATCGATGATGCTCACCGTCGGCGTCCGCTCCGGCCGTTCGATGGGCAGGGTGACCGAATAGCCCTTGCCCGGATAGACCGGCAGCCGGATGCCCAGCGGCCGCAGCAGCAGCGGCGTGTGGCTGCCGCCGGCGAGCACGACGGCATCGACCCGGATGGGGCCATCCGCCGTCTCCAGCGCCGTGATGCGGTCGCCGTCCCGCCAAAGCGCCCGCACCGGCGTTCTGTAGCGAAACGACACCCCCTCGGCGGCGCAGCGCTCCGCCAGCCGGACGGTGAACAAATGCGCGTCGCCGCTCTCGTCGTCGGGGCTCATGATGCCACCGACCAGGTCATGGCGGGCGGCGGCCAGCGCCGGTTCGATGGCGAGACACTCGTGCGCATCGACGACGCGCCGCGTGCAGCCGAGCCGGTTCATCAGATCGACCTGCGGCAGCGCCTTGTCGAATTCGTGGCGATTGCGGAAAATGTGCAGGATGCCGTGGGTCAGGGCGTCGTAGCGCAGCCCCGTTTCCCGGCGCAGGGTGTCCAGTTCGTCGCGGCTGTAGAGCGCCAGGCGCAGCGCGCGCGCGATGTTGGTCTCCATCCTTGGCCGCGTGCAGTTGGCGAGGAAACGCAGCAGCCAGGCGAACAGGGCGGGGTCCCAGCGCGGCCGGATGAGCAGCGGCGCGTCCGGTTTGCCCAGCCATTTCAGCGCCTGCCAGGGTGCCTCGGGGGTGGCCCAGGGGGTTGCATGGTTGGTCGAGATCTGGCCGCCGTTGGCGAAGCTGGTCTCCAGCGCGGGGCCGGGCTGGCGGTCGACGACGGTCACCCGCGCGCCCTCGCGGCGCAGGTACCACGCGGTGGTGACGCCGATCACGCCCGCGCCAACCACCACCACATTCGCCTGTTCGTTCACTGCTGTCATCTAAGTCCCAAATCCAAGGCGCCCGCGGGCAAACGCTTTCCGCCGGCGATGGTTCCGTCTATATCATCCAAGTGACCCACAAAGACGAGCGGAACCGAACCAACGTGAGCACGCTGGCGCTGCTCAGCGTCGACGAGATGTACCGCGCCGACCGCGCCGCGGCCACGGCCGGCGTGCCTTCCCTCGACCTTATGGAAGCGGCCGGCGCGGCGATCGCGCGCAGCATCCGGCAGACATGGCGGCCGCGCCGGGTGACGGTCCTGTGCGGGCCCGGCAACAACGGCGGTGACGGCTTCGTGGTCGCCCGGCGCCTCGATGCGGCCGGCTGGCCTGTACGGGTCGGCGTGCTCGGCGATGCGGCGAAGCTCAAAGGCGACGCGGCCGTCAACCGCGACCGCTGGACCGGAGAGGTTCAGCCGCTCACGCTTGACCTGCTCGACCGCGATCCGCTGGTCATCGACGCCCTGTTCGGCGCCGGTCTCGCGCGGGCGGTCGAGGGCACGGCCAGGGACATAATTACCGCCATTAACGAGCGCGGCCTGGACTGCGTCGGTGTCGACGTGCCGAGCGGCGTCGACGGTAACACCGGCGCCATATTGGGCACCGCCCCGGCGTGCCGGCTGACGGTGACGTTTTTCCGGCCGAAGCCGGGCCATTTGCTGATGCCGGCGCGGCCGCTGTGCGGGCGTCTGGTCGTCGCCGACATCGGCATTCCGGAGCACGTGCTGGACGACATCGCGCCAAAGGCGTTCATGAACGGCCCGGCGCTGTGGCGCCACGCGCTGCCGACGACGGCGGCGGAAGGCAACAAATACACGCGCGGCCATGTGGTGGTCGCTGGCGGCCCGATGACCGGCGCCGGCCGGCTGTCGGCCGAGGCGGCGCGGCGGATCGGCGCCGGGATGGTGACCATCGCCACCGACCCCGAAAGTTATCCCGTCTACGCGGCCGGCCGGCCGGGGACGATCGTCACCGCGATCGAGAGCGAGGAGGGGTTCCGCGCCTTCATCGGCGACAAGCGGCGGACGGCGGCGCTGATCGGACCGGGTGCCGGGGTGAGCGCCGAAACGCGCCGGCGCGTGGAGGCCATCCTCGCCACCGGCAAGCCATGTGTGCTGGACGCCGATGCGCTGACGGTGTTCAAGGACGATCCGCCGGCCCTGTTCCGGAACATCCGTGGCCCGTGCGTGATGACGCCGCACGACGGCGAGTTCGCGCGTCTGTTCGATCCGTCGGGCGACAAGCCGGCACGAACACGGCGCGCGGCGCGGGCGAGCGGGGCGGTCATTGTGCTGAAAGGACCGGATACGGCGATCGCGGCGCCGGACTGCCGCGTGGCGATCAACGCGCTGGCACCGCCGAGCCTGGCCACCGCCGGCAGCGGAGACGTTCTTGCCGGCATGATCATCGGCCTGATGGCGCAGGGAATGGCGCCGTTCGAGGCGGCGGCCGCCGCCGTCTGGATGCACGGCGCCGGCGCCGACACCTTCGGGCGGGGGCTGGTCGCCGAAGACATCGTTCATGGAATACCAAGCGTACTCAATCAGTTGTTTGTAATCTCTCATAACGTACTGTAACGTCAAACCCCTTCGTCGGAATGATTGCCCCCCATGACCGTTAAGCTCGATGCCCGACCGGACGACCGCGGCACGCTGATCCGCCAAGCGGTACGCACGCTCCGGCAACGCTGGTACGTGATCGCCGGCGCGGAGTACGACGCCGAAGCAGCGACGACGCGGCCGGACCTTCCCGATGAGGATGTCACACGGTTGAGGGCGCAGATGCGGGCCTGCCTCGACGGTCACGGCGGCGAAGTGTCGGCCCGCTCGCGCGCGGCGGCCCTGGGGCGAGCCTATCTGGCCTTGGACGCGACCGGCCGGGCGCGTTTTCTGTCCCTCCTCGCCACCGACTTCGACGTGCCCGAGGATGCGCTGGATGCCGCGCTGGAGGCGCTGCGCACCGGCACCGGCGACGATGACAAGCGGCGAGCCCGGCGCCGCCTGCGCCAGGTGCTGGAGCCGCCGCGGGTGCGGTTGCTGCAACAATTCAACAGCCTGCCGCAGGGAATCACGTTCCTCGTCAATATGCGGGCCGAAATGCTGGCGCTGGCCGGCGACGACCCGGCCCTGGCGATGCTCGCCGACGACCTCAAGGGCCTTCTCGCCACGTGGTTCGACGTGGATTTTCTGGAGCTGCGCCGCATCACCTGGGACTCGGCGTCGGGCGCGTTGCTGGAAAAGCTGATCGCCTATGAAGCGGTGCACCCGATCGAAAGCTGGGAAGATCTGAAGAACCGGCTCGACTTCGACCGGCGCTATTTCGCGTTCTTTCATCCGCGAATGCCGGACGAGCCGTTGATTTTCGTCGAAGTGGCGCTGGTCGACGCGATCGCCGACAATGTGCAGACGCTGCTCGATCCGGCGGCGCCGCTACAGAATCCGGCCAACGCGAAGACGGCGATCTTCTACTCGATTTCCAACGCGCAGCGCGGCCTCGATGGCATCAGCTTCGGTAATTTCCTCATCAAGCGGGTTGTCGACCGGCTGTCGGCGGAGTTCCCGAACCTGAAGACGTTCGCGACCCTGTCGCCGATTCCGGGCTTCAGCCGCTGGCTCGACGGCGCTCTCGGCGAGGGGCGGACCGGTCTGCTGCTGCCCTCGGAACGCAAGGCGATCCGGGCGCTGCCCGGCGCGCGCCAGGGCGCCAAGGGGTGGCTGAAGCAGACGCTGGCGACGCCCGGATGGTACGACGACGCCCAGACGATGAAGGTGATGAAGACGATTCTGATGCGGCTCGCGGCCCGCTATCTCGTTCACGAGAGTCGCGGGGACAGCGTGGCGCGCGATCCGGTGGCGCATTTTCACCTGTCCAACGGGGCGCGGATCGAGCGGCTTAACTGGATGGGCGATCGTTCGATGCGGGGCCTCAGGCAGTCGGCCGGAATGATGATCAATTACCTCTACGACCTGGGCCGGATCAACGCCAATCACGAGGCATACCGCGGCGCCGGCAAGCGGCCGGTGTCCGCCGCGCTCAGATCGTTGGCCAACCAGTGAGCGTACGGCCGGCCGGCCGCGACGGAAGGGCGGTTCGATTGACTTGGAGGGGCGAACGGGTAGAGTTGCGCTCCCGATCGAACGCGCACATGTCTTTGAGCGGGCGTGGTGGAACTGGTAGACACGCAGGTTTTAGGTACCTGTGACGCAAGTCGTGGGGGTTCAAATCCCTCCGCCCGCACCAAGCCCGGATCGTCTTGACATGCGCCGAACCCGTGCCGCTTTTCAACTCACCCGACAGGCAGCGCCGATGCCGCTTCCTCGAACGCCAGCGAGACTTTAAGAAAAATGCAGGTCGTTGAAACAAAAACCGATGAGCTGACCCGGGAATTCCGAGTCGCCCTGCCGCTTGCCGACATCGAGCAGAAGATCGATGAGCGGCTGGGGGAACTGTCCCGGACGGTCAAAATACAGGGCTTCCGGCCCGGCAAGGTGCCGATGACGCTGCTGCGCAAGCGCTATGGCAACGCACTGAAATCAGAAGCGATCGAGCAGGCGATCAATGAATCGTCCGCTCAGGTCATGCAGGAGCGCGGCCTTAAACCCGCGGCATCGCCCACCTTCGACCTCGCCACGGACGGCGCCGACGACGCCATCGAATTCACCATGGCGGTGGAGGTTCTGCCGGAGATTCCGGCGCTTGATGCCGCGTCGATCGCGTTGGAGCGTCTGCGGGCCGAGGTGGACGAGGCGACGGTGGATCAGACGCTGGAGCGGCTGGCGAAATCGGCGCGCGCGATGGAGACCGTCGAGGACGGACGGTCGGCGCGCGAGGGTGACGTCGTACTGATCGACATTGCCGAGGCGGGGAAGGCCGCCAGCGGCGACGCGAATGCTCCGGCGTCGCAGACGCCGACGCTACCGGTGGAAATCGGTGCCGAACCGACGCCGCTGGCTACAGAGCTGATCGGACTCGCCGTCGGGGATGCCAAGCGAATCACGCTGCCGCTGGCCAGAACGGAAGCGGAACCGGAGGCGGAAAACGAAGCGGACACTACCGAGCCGGCCAGCATCGAGTACGACGTGGTGGTCAAGGAAATCCGGGTGCCGCAGCCGCAGCCGATCGATGATGCGCTGGCACAACGCTACGGGGTCGAGAACGTCGAGGCGCTGCGCCAGCGCGTGCGCGACGAACACGCGAACGAGCTCAAGACGGCCTCGCGGATGCTGATGAAGCGGGCGCTGCTCGACACGCTCAACGAGAAATTCGCCTTCAGCCTACCGAAATCCCTGGTCGAGCAGGAGTTCCGCGCCGTGGCGCAGCAACTCTATGGCAACGCCGTACCAAGCGGTCAGGCGCATGATCACGATCATGACCATGCTCATGCCCACGACCACGATCACGAGCACTGCGACAACCCCGACCATGACCATGATCATGATCACGCGGATGCCGTCGCCGGCGCTCCCGAGTTGACGGACGATCAGCGGGCCGAGTGCCAAGCCCTGGCCGAGCGGCGCGTGCGTCTCGGCCTCGTCCTTGCCGATGTCGGCCGCGCCAACGAGGTGAAGGTTCTGGCCGAAGACCTCAACAAGGCGATCCTCGCCGAGGCGCAGAAATACCCTGGCCAGCATCGGGAGGTGATCGAGTTCTTCCGCACCAACAAGCGTGCCCAAGACGCGCTGTCGGCGCCCATTCTCGAGGACAAGGTCGTTGATTTCATTATTGAAATGGCCAGTGTGAGCGACCGCGAGGTGTCGGTGGACGAGCTGATGAAAGCGGTCGGTTCGGACGATGACGACTAAGCGGATCGCTCCCGAGGCGATGAGATTCGGACGCGCCACGGCGCATTTCGGTTCCCAGAGCGTGTGCTGGGCCGGTCACCTGTTGTCAACTTTTCGAGTGTATGCCCATGCAACATGACCTGGAGACAACGATGAACACGCTGGTCCCAATGGTCGTTGAGACGACCAATCGGGGCGAGCGCGCCTATGACATTTATTCGCGGCTGCTCAAGGAGCGGATTATTTTTCTTACCGGTCCGGTGCACGACGGTGTCGCCAGTCTGGTCTGTGCGCAGCTGCTGTTTCTCGAGTCCGAGAACCCCCAGAAGGACATCGCGTTCTACATCAATTCCCCGGGCGGTGTCGTCACGGCTGGCCTCGCCATTTACGATACGATGCAATACATCCGCCCCGACGTGTCGACGGTGTGCATCGGCCAGGCCGCGTCGATGGGCTCGCTGCTGCTGGCGGCCGGCGCGCCGAACAAGCGCTATGCCCTGCCCAATGCCCGCATCATGGTCCATCAGCCATCCGGCGGCGCCCAAGGACAGGCGACGGACATTGAAATCCAGGCGCGCGAAATTCTGGCTCTCAGGGCGCGGCTGAACGGCATCTATCAGAAGCATACCAACCAGCCGCTGGACATCATCGAAAGCGCCGTCGAGCGTGACCGGTTCATGAGCCCCGACGAAGCGAAAACGTTCGGGATTGTCGACGAGGTGGTCGTGTACCGGCCGCCTCTGAGCGAGGACGGCAACGCGGCCGCCGGCAAGTCCGCCAGTCGCAGTTGAGCACTGCCGTCCGAAAGTTATTGCGTTGCGGCAGGAGTATACCGCACTGCAGTAGAGCGCATGGAGAGTGTGTTGCGATTGCAAAAGACATGTTCTTGTTTTTTTTGGGATTGTGCCGCGCAAGGGCACATGGGTAACATGGTCTCCCGTTTGCTGGCCAACACACGGACGATGCGATGAGCAAATCCGCGGGCGGTGACGCCAAGAACACGCTGTACTGTTCCTTCTGCGGGAAGAGTCAGCACGAGGTCCGCAAACTTATTGCCGGGCCGACGGTATTCATCTGCGATGAATGCGTCGAGCTGTGCATGGACATCATCCGCGAGGAGCACAAGTCCGGACTGGTGAAGTCCGGTGACGGGGTGCCGACGCCGCGGGAAATCTGCACCGTCCTTGACGACTACGTCATCGGGCAGGAGCGCGCCAAGCGGGTCCTCTCGGTTGCGGTGCACAACCACTACAAGCGGATCAATCACGGCGGCAAGAACAACGACGTCGAACTGGCGAAGTCCAACATCCTGCTCATCGGGCCGACCGGCAGCGGCAAGACGCTGTTGGCACAGACGCTGGCGCGCATCCTCGACGTGCCGTTCACCATGGCCGATGCGACGACGCTGACCGAGGCGGGCTATGTCGGCGAGGATGTGGAGAACATCATCCTCAAACTGCTGCAATCGGCCGATTACAACGTCGAGCGCGCGCAGCGCGGCATCGTCTACATCGACGAGGTGGACAAGATTTCGCGCAAGTCGGACAACCCGTCGATTACCCGCGACGTGTCTGGCGAGGGCGTGCAGCAGGCACTGCTGAAGATCATGGAAGGGACGGTCGCCAGCGTTCCGCCGCAGGGCGGCCGCAAGCACCCGCAGCAGGAGTTTCTTCAGGTCGACACGACCAACATCCTGTTCGTCTGCGGCGGTGCGTTTTCCGGCCTGGAAAAGATCATCTCCGCCCGCACCAAGGGCACGACCATCGGATATGGCGCCGACGTGCGCGCCCCCGATGAGCGCTCCACAGGCGAGATCCTGAAGGAGGTGGAGCCGGAGGATCTGTTGAAGTTCGGGTTGATTCCGGAGTTCATCGGTCGTCTGCCAGTTCTGGCGACGCTGCACGATCTTGACGAACCGGCCTTGATCGAGATTCTCACCAAGCCGAAGAACGCGCTGGTCAAGCAGTATCAGCGGCTGTTCGAGATGGAGGGAATCCGCCTCGACTTCACCGAGGGAGCGCTCCGCGCGGTTGCCCGGCGCGCTGTGGAACGCAAGACCGGGGCGCGCGGTCTGCGCTCGATCATGGAAACCATCCTTCTCGATACCATGTTCGACCTGCCCGGGTTCGAAGGGGTCGAGGAAGTGGTGATCAATCGCGAGGTCGCCGATGAAGACGCCAAGCCCTTGCTGATCTATGCGGATCGTCGCGGCGACGTCGGAAGCAGCGCCTGAGCGTTTTTGCCGGCCCCTTGACCGGGGCAATTCCGCGTACCAATTTTTGTCTGTCTGCGCCTTTACCGCGAACACGGCGGGGCGCGTAACTTTTTGATTGTGAGTGATCAATCGCGTGACTGCTCAAAAAGCGACCTATCCCGTCCTTCCCCTGCGCGACATCGTGGTGTTTCCTCACATGATCGTGCCGCTGTTCGTCGGCCGCGAAAAATCCGTTCGCGCCCTCGAAGACGTGATGAAGGACGATCGGCAGATTCTGCTGGTGGCGCAGAAGAACGCGGCGCAGGACGATCCGTCGGTTAACGACATTTTTTCCGTCGGCACCGTGTCGACCGTGCTGCAACTCCTCAAGCTGCCCGACGGGACGGTTAAAGTGCTTGTCGAAGGCGGGCAGCGCGCACGGATCGTCGGCTTTACCGAGGAAGAGGCGTTTTTCGAGGCCGAGGCGGAGCCCGTCAAGGAGAATGCCGGCGACAGCCAGGAGCTCGAAGCCCTCGCGCGTTCGGTCGTCGGCCAGTTCGAGCAGTACATCAAACTCAATAAGAAGATCCCGCCCGAGGTCCTGGTCTCCATCAATCAGATCGAGGATTCGAGCAAACTGGCGGATACGGTCGCCTCGCACCTGGCGCTGAAGATCGCCGACAAGCAGGAACTGCTCGAGATCGACAGCGTCGGCGGACGGCTGGAGCGGGTCTATTCGCATATGGAAGCCGAAATCGGCGTCCTGCAGGTGGAAAAACGCATCCGCAACCGCGTCAAGCGGCAGATGGAAAAAACGCAGCGCGAGTACTACCTGAACGAGCAGCTGAAGGCCATTCAGAAGGAACTCGGCGAGGGCGAAGACGGCCGCGACGAAGCCGGCGAGATGGAAGAGCGGATCAAGAAGACCTCTCTGACCAAGGAAGCGCGCGAGAAGGCGCTGGCGGAAGTCAAGAAGCTGCGCTCGATGAGCCCGATGTCGGCCGAAGCGACGGTGATCCGGAATTATCTCGACTGGATGCTGAGCATCCCGTGGAAAAAGCGCACCCGGGTCAAAAAGGACATCAAACAGGCGCAGGAAATCCTCGATGCCGACCACTATGGCCTGAAGAAGGTCAAGGAGCGGATTCTCGAGTACCTGGCCGTGCAGCAGCGGACCAACCGGCTGCGCGGACCGATTCTGTGTCTCGTCGGTCCTCCCGGTGTCGGCAAAACGTCGCTGGGTAAGTCCATCGCCCGGGCCACCGGCCGGAATTTCGTGCGCATGTCGCTGGGCGGCGTGCGCGACGAGGCGGAAATCCGCGGCCATCGGCGGACCTACATCGGTTCGATGCCGGGCAAGGTCATCCAGAGCATGAAGAAGGCGAAGTCGTCCAACCCGCTGTTCCTCCTCGACGAGGTGGATAAGATGGGTCACGACTGGCGTGGCGACCCGGCCTCGGCGCTTCTCGAAGTGCTCGATCCGGAACAGAACTGCAATTTCAACGATCACTACCTGGAGATCGATTACGACCTCTCGGACGTGCTGTTCGTCACGACCGCCAACACGCTCAACATGCCGCCGCCGCTGCTGGACCGGATGGAGATCATCCGCATCTCCGGCTACACCGAGGACGAGAAGATCGAGATCGCCAAGCGGCACCTGATGCCGAAGCAGATTGAGGCGCACGGTCTGAAGGAAGCCGAGTGGTCGATATCGGATGGCGCGCTGCGCGATCTCATCCGCCTCTACACCCGCGAGGCGGGGGTGCGAAACCTGGAGCGGGAAATCGCCAACCTGACTCGTAAGGCGATCAAGGACATCATGATCGGAGAGGCGACCGAGGTGCACGTCAACCGGCGCAATCTTGAGAAGTATGCCGGGGTCAAGCGCTTTCGGTTCGGCGAGGCGGAAGAGGAGGACATCGTCGGCGTCACCACCGGCCTGGCGTGGACGGAGGTGGGCGGCGAACTGCTGTCGATCGAATCGGTCATGGTGCCGGGCAAGGGACGCGTCACGTACACCGGCAAGCTCGGCGATGTGATGCGTGAATCGATCCAGGCGGCGAAATCCTACGTTCAGTCGCGATCGATCCAGTTCGGCATTTCACCGCTGCTGTTCAGCCGCCGCGACATCCATGTCCACGTGCCGGAAGGGGCAACGCCCAAGGACGGGCCCTCGGCCGGCGTGGCGATGGTGACGTCGATCGTGTCGGTGCTCACCGGAATTCCGGTCCGCAAGGACGTGGCCATGACCGGCGAGGTGACCCTGCGCGGCCGTGTCCTGCCCATCGGCGGCCTCAAGGAGAAGCTGCTGGCCGCGCATCGCGGTGGATTGAAGATGGTTCTGATCCCGCGCGACAACGAGCGCGAGCTGGTCGAAATCGCCGACAACGTGAAGAAGGGGCTGACGATCATTCCGGTGGCGACCGTGGACGAGGTGCTGAAGTACGCCCTCGTCTCCGAGTTGACGCCCATCGAGTGGGACGAGAAAGCCGACCTCAAGGCGCCGCCCTTGTCCGAGGACGAGGACGAGGACGCTGCCGGCGGCGTGATCACGCACTGACCGGCTTGCCGACCCGGCCCGCCGCCGGCATTATGGCGGCGCGCCCGGGCGGTTAGCTCAGCTGGTAGAGCGCCACGTTTACACCGTGGATGTCGGCGGTTCGAGCCCGTCACCGCCCACCATGAACCCGCGCGACCATTTCCCCCTTATGCTCTATCGTCGCAGCCGGCACCGGGACGTACTACCGAAGCTGGCGAAAAGGGCGCCGGACGATCTTCTGGGCCATGTGGCGACGTGCAAGTCGTGGCGGTGGTTCGACGGCCGGTCGATTTATCAAACTTTCGGCGAGCTGTACGTCCGGTTCTCCGCTTTTCCGTCGTAGACGATAAGGAAGACGATGGCGAGAGCGCGGGAATTCGCATCTACGGACTCGGTCTCGCGCAGCGGCTTTCATACGTGGAAGACGCGGAGTTCGAGGCGATGAGTCGGGCCCGTTGCCGATCCGTGGGTATTTGCGGCTGAAAGGAACAAAACGATGACAGGCACAATGACGAAGAACGAGGCGACCGCCGCGATATCAAATGCTTGCGGCGGCTTGGCGTCATCCGGAGCGATAAAACTCCTGGTAAAACCATGCGTTATCACCGCATCACGACGGACGCGGTTGACAGTCGGCGGTCGGGGGGAGTAGATCACCCAACCCTGACACGCACGCAGCACGGGGGTGTAGCTCAGTCGGTTAGAGCGCCGGCCTGTCACGCCGGAGGCCGCGGGTTCGAGTCCCGTCACTCCCGCCATGCGCGCGACCCGAGAAACGGCAATAAACGCTAACCGCAGCGGGAGACTGGGCGTGGACACGTTGCTTCTCGATTATCTGCCGATCCTCATTTTCATCGCCATTGCCATGGCGATTTGCATCGGTGCGGTTGTCGCGTCCTATGTCGTTATTGGAGAGAATCCGGACACAGATAAGAATGCCGCGTACGAGTGCGGCTTCGACGCGTTTGATGATAGCCGAGGACAGTTCGACGTCCGCTTTTATCTTGTCGCTATCCTTTTCATTATTTTTGATTTAGAGGTTGCTTTTCTATTTCCCTGGGCTGTTTCTTTGAGTGCTATTGGAACATTCGGCTTCTGGTCCATGATGGTTTTCCTGGCAATCCTCACCGTCGGCTTTATATATGAGTGGCGAAAAGGGGCCCTCGACTGGGAGTGAGGCACGAGCGATGAACCAGATCGAACCGGCGATTCCCGAAGGCGGAAACGTCGACGAGCTGTGGACCCGGGTCACCGACACGGTGCAGGACAAAGGGTTCATCCTGACCCAGGTCGACAGCCTGGTGAACTGGGCGCGCGCCGGCTCGCTGTGGCCGATGACCTTTGGGCTCGCCTGCTGCGCCGTCGAGATGATGCACACCTACGTCAGCCGCTACGATCTCGACCGCTTCGGAGTCGTGCCGCGGCCGAGCCCGCGGCAATCGGATGTCATCATCGTCGCCGGCACGCTGACCAACAAGATGGCGCCCGCCTTTCGCCGTGTGTACGACCAGATGGCCGAGCCACGCTACGTCATTTCCATGGGGTCGTGCGCCAACGGCGGCGGCTATTATCATTATTCCTATTCTGTCGTCCGCGGCTGCGACCGGGTGGTGCCGGTAGACATCTTCGTACCGGGCTGTCCGCCGACCGCCGAAGCGCTGCTGTACGGCATTCTGCAGCTTCAGAAGAAGATCAAACGAACGGGCACCCTGTGGCGCTGACGTGAGCAGCAACCGGGGCCGAAGGGACGCGCGGGAACATGGACGAGGGACTGGCCGACTTCGGCGAGTATATTAACGCGGCGCTGAGCGATCACGTCATCGAGTGGACGATCGAACACGGCGAGTTAACCGTACGCGTGCGCCGCGACGCCATCGCACGCGTTCTGACGTTTGCCCGCGACGATGTGAATGCCCAGTTCAAGCAGCTGATGGACGTCTGCGGTGTCGACTGGCCGGGGCGAGACGAGCGCTTCGATGTCGTCTATAACCTCCTCAGCCTCACCCACAACCGCCGCCTGCGGGTGGTGACGCGGACCGACGAGGTGACGCCGGTGCCGTCCGTAACCGGCGTGTTCAGTTCCGCCGACTGGTGGGAGCGGGAAACCTGGGATTTGTTCGGCATATACTTCTCCGGTCATTCCGACCTGCGGCGGATCATGACCGACTACGGCTTCGAGGGTCATCCGCTGCGCAAGGATTTTCCGCTGACCGGTTATGTCGAAGTGCGCTACGACCAGGATCAGAAGCGTGTCGTTTACGAGCCGGTGAAGCTGACGCAGGAATTCCGAAACTTTGATTTTCTCAGCCCATGGGAGGGCATGCCCGAACAACTCCCGGGTGATGAAAAAGCCGGCCCAAGCGAGCAATCCTGATGCCCGAAACGGAAATCAAAAACATCACGATGAATTTCGGTCCCCAGCACCCGTCCGCGCACGGCGTGCTGCGGCTGGTTCTGGAAATGGATGGCGAAATCATTGAGCGGGCCGATCCGCACGTCGGGCTTCTCCATCGCGGCACCGAAAAGCTGATCGAGCACAAGTCCTACGTTCAGGCGGTGCCCTATTTCGACCGCCTCGATTACGTCTCGCCGCAGAACCAGGAACACGCGTTCGCGCTGGCGACGGAAAAGCTTCTGGGCATCGAGGCGCCGCTGCGCGGCCAGTACCTGCGGGTGCTGTACGCCGAGATCGGCCGTGTTCTCAATCACATCTTCACCATCTGCGCGTTCGCCATGGACGTCGGCGCGATGACGCCGATGCTGTGGGGTTTCGAAGAGCGCGAGCGATTGATGGAGTTCTGCGAGCGGGTGTGCGGCGCGCGCATGCACATGAACTATTTCCGCCCCGGCGGCGTGACCCAGGACATGCCGGCCGGCCTTGCCGACGATATCGCCCAGTGGGCCGACGCATTCCCGAAGTTTCTCGACGACATCGAGGACCTGCTAAACGAGAACCGGATTTTTAAGCAGCGGGCCGTCGATATCGGCACGATTACGGCGGCCGACGCGTTCGATCGCGGCTTCACCGGGCCGAATCTGCGCGCCTGCGGCGTGCCCTGGGACCTGCGCAAGGCGCAGCCGTATGACGTTTACGACCGCATGGATTTCGATGTGCCGGTGGCCAAGCACGGCGACTGTTACGATCGGTACCTGGTCCGCGTCTACGAGCTTCGCGAGAGCCTGAAGATCATCAAGCAATGCCTGAACGAGATGCCGCCGGGACCGGTCAAGGTGGACGACCGCAAGATATCTCCACCGCCCCGGGCGGACATGAAAACGTCGATGGAAGCACTGATCCATCATTTCAAGCTCTACACCGAGGGCTACCACGTGCCGGAAGGCAGCACCTATACGGTCGTCGAGGCGCCAAAAGGGGAGTTCGGCGTCTATCTTATCGCCGACGGCACCAACCGCCCATACCGGTGCAAGATCCGCTCGCCCGGCTTCGCCCACCTGCAGGCGCTTGATTTCCTCTGTCGCGGCCACATGCTCGCCGACGTCGTCGCGGTGATTGGCTCGCTCGATATCGTTTTTGGCGAGGTCGACCGATGAGCGACGTAACCCCCCTCGACACGACCCACGCCGAGTTCGCGTTTACCGACGCCAACCGCGCCGAAGCGGACCGGATCATTCGAAAGTATCCCGAGGGTCGCCAGGCGAGCGCGGTGATGCCGCTTCTGGACCTGGCACAGCGACAGAACGACGGCTGGCTGTCGCAGCCGGCGATCGAGTACGTGGCACATTTTCTGTCGATGCCGGCGATCCGGGTTCAGGAGGTCGCCACGTTTTACACCATGTACAATCTGAAGCCGGTCGGCCGACATCACGTGCAGGTCTGCACGAGCCTGTCGTGCGCGCTCCGGGGCGCCCAGGCGGTCATGGACACGTGCAAGCGGGTGCTCGATATCGGAGTCGGCCAGACGACCGACGACGATCTGTTCACACTCAGCGAGGTGGAGTGCTTGTGCGCGTGCGTGAACGCGCCGATGGTGCAGATTGACGACGACTTTTACGAAGACCTGAGCGCCGAAACGATGGAGACCATCCTTAACGAGCTCCGCGACGGCAAGACGCCGGCACCGGGGTCTCGAATTGGGCGGCGGAGCAGTGAGCCTGCCGGCGGCCTGACGACGCTGAGGGTATCGCCGTCACCGGCGGTCAAAACCAAAAAGGGCGAGGGCCGGTAATGCTTCGCGATCAGGACCGCATCTTCACCAACATCTATGGCATTCAGGATCCCGGCCTGTCCGGAGCTGAGTCCCGGGGCGACTGGGACGGAACCGATGCGCTCGTCGCTCGCGGCCGGGAGTGGATCGTTGACGAAGTGCGTAAGTCGCAACTGCGCGGCCGAGGCGGCGCCGGCTTTTCGACCGGGATGAAGTGGTCGTTCATGCCGAAGGAAACCGTGGCGGGGCGTCCGCACTATCTGGTCGTTAACGGCGACGAGGGCGAGCCGGGCACGTGCAAGGACCGGGAAATCATGCGGCACGAGCCGCACAAGTTGATCGAAGGCTGCCTGCTGGCCGGGGTCGCCATGGGGGCGCACACGGCCTACGTCTACATCCGCGGCGAGTTCCGGCGCGTGGCGGAAGCACTGCAGCGGGCCATCGACGAGGCGTATGCCGCCGGTAAGCTCGGCCCCAACGCCGCCGGCACCGGTTGGGATTTCGACATTCACGTTCATCTGGGCGCCGGCGCCTACATCTGCGGCGAGGAAACGGCGCTGATCGAAAGCCTGGAAGGCAAGAAGGGGCAGCCGCGCCTGAAGCCGCCGTTTCCCGCCAACGTCGGCCTGTACGGATGCCCGACGACCGTCAACAACGTGGAGACGATCGCCGTCGTGCCGACAATTCTCCGGCGGGGCGGCGACTGGTTCGCCAATCTGGGCCGGGCGCGCAATACCGGCACCAAGCTGTTCAACATCTCCGGCCACGTTAACCAGCCGTGCACGGTCGAGGAGGAGATGGGCATCAGCTTGCGGGATCTGATCGAAAAGCACGCCGGCGGGGTCACCGGCGGCTGGAACAACCTGCTCGCCGTGATCCCCGGCGGATCGTCGGTGCCGCTGCTGCCCAAGTCGATCTGCGACTCGGTGCACATGGATTTCGATTCGCTTCAGGCAGCCAAGTCCGGCCTGGGCACGGCGGGCGTGATGGTCATGGACAAGTCCACCGACGTGGTGCAGGCGATCGCGCGCCTGGCGAAATTCTATAAGCATGAGAGTTGTGGGCAGTGCACCCCCTGCCGGGAAGGAACGGGGTGGATGTCGCGGGTGATGGACCGTCTGGTCGACGGACGGGCGCGGCTGGAGGAAATCGATTTGCTGGAGCAGGTGACCCGGCAGGTCGAGGGACACACTATCTGCGCGCTGGGCGACGCGGCGGCGTGGCCGATCCAGGGGCTGATCCGGCACTTCCGTCCAGAGATCGAACGGCGCATCCGCGAACACCAGACCGCAGAAGCGCAGAAAGCCGCTTAAAGCCGAAAGCCGGAGAGCCGGTCCCCGAGAGCCGGCCCCGAGAGCCGGTCAAAGAAGAGCGAAGAAGGGCAACCGATGCCAAAGTTGACCATCGACGGTAAGGAAGTGGAGGTAGAGCCGGGCCTTACCGTACTGCAGGCGTGCGAAAGCGTCGGCATCGAAATACCGCGCTTCTGTTATCACGAGCGGCTGTCGATTGCCGGAAACTGCCGTATGTGCCTCGTCGCCATGGCCGGCTCGCCCAAGCCGATCGCGTCGTGCGCGATGCCGGCGGCCGACGGGATGGTGATCGAGGCCAACTCTCCGGCCGTCCATCAGATGCGCCGCGGCGTGATGGAGTTTCTCCTGATCAACCACCCGCTGGATTGCCCCATCTGCGACCAGGGCGGCGAGTGCGACCTGCAGGACCAGGCGATGTTCTACGGGTTCGATCGCGGGCGGTTCGTGGAAAACAAGCGCGCCGTCGACGACAAGTACATGGGGCCGCTGATCAAGACGATCATGACCCGCTGCATCCATTGCACCCGCTGTATCCGATTCGCCACCGAAGTGGCAGGCGTACCTGAACTGGGTGCCACAGGGCGCGGCGAACACATGGAAATCACCACCTATCTGGAAAAGACGCTGGCCTCGGAGCTGTCGGCCAACGTGATTGATTTGTGCCCGGTCGGCGCGCTGACGTCGAAGCCGTACGCGTTCGTGGCGCGGCCGTGGGAGCTGTCCAAGGTCGAAACCATCGACGTCATGGATGCGGTCGGCAGCAACATCCGCGTCGACAGCCGCGGCCGCGACGTGCTCCGCGTGCTGCCGCGCCTCAACGAGGCGATCAACGAGGAGTGGATCTCCGATAAGACCCGCTATGCCTGCGACGGCCTCGGTCGCCAGCGGCTCGACCGCCCATACGTGCGGCGCGACGGTAAGCTGACACCCGCGTCGTGGGGCGAGGCGTTCGCCGCGGTGGCCGAGCGCATCAAGGGCGTTTCCGGTGAGCGCATTGCCGCCATCGCCGGCGACCTCGCCGACTGCGAGGCGATGGTGTGCCTGAAGATGCTGATGACGGCGCTCGGCTCGCCCAATCTGGACTGCCGCCAGGACGGCGCGCGGCTGGATGCGGGCACGCGAGCGGGATATGTGTTCAACACCACCATCGCCGGCATCGAGCAGGCGGGGGCGTGTCTCCTCATCGGCACCAACCCGCGTTACGAGGCGGCGATCATCAACGCCCGGCTGCGCAAGCGCTGGCGGCAGGGGAACTTTCCGGTCGGCGTCGCCGGCCCGGCGGTCAACCTGACGTATGACTATGAGCACCTGGGATCGGATGCTGGTGTGCTGGAGGCGATGGCGACTGGCCGGCACGCGTTCCAGCAGGTGCTCAAGGATGCCGAGAAGCCGATGCTGGTGCTGGGGATGGGTGCGCTGGCCCGGCCCGATGGCGGCGCCATTCTCGATGCGGCGCGGCGGATTGCCGAGGCGACCGGCATGGTGGGCGGCGAGGGCGGCTGGAACGGGTTCAATGTTCTTCACACTGCCGCGGCGCGCGTCGGCGGCCTCGACCTGGGCTTCGTGCCAGGCGACGGCGGACGCGACGTGGACGGCATTCTCGATGGCGCCGGCCGCGGCGAGATCGAGGTGGTGTTCCTTCTCGGCGCCGACGAGTTGGACGTCTCGCGTCTGGGCTCGGCGTTCGTCGTCTACCAGGGGCACCACGGCGATGCCGGCGCACACCGCGCCGATGTCATCCTGCCGGGCGCGGCGTATACGGAAAAGGACGCCACCTACGTCAACACCGAGGGCCGGGTGCAGCGCGCCGAGCGCGTGGTCTTCCCGCCCGGCGACGCGCGGGAAGACTGGCGCATCCTCAGAGCCTTGTCCGAGGCGATCGGGCTGACGCTGCCGGTCAACCACGAAACCGATGTGTTCGATGCCCTGGTGGCCGCCAATCCGCTGTTCGCCCGAAAGGACGTGATCGAGCCGGCGGTATGGGCGCCCTTCGGGCATGGCGGCGCCATCGACAAGGCACCGCTCCGGGCGAGTGTCGAGCAATTCTATCTGACCAACGCGATCTGCCGCGCGTCCGTGACCATGGGCGAATGCGTCGCAGCGATGGCGTCCGGCGGCGAACAACGAAAGACCGGCACCGATGGCTGAACTCTGGACCGGCTATCTATGGCCAACGCTGTTCATCGTCATACAGGTCATGGCGGTGGCCCTGCCGCTGCTGCTCGTCGTCGCGTACCTGGTGTATTTCGAGCGCAAGGTCATCGGCGCGATGCAGCTTCGCCGCGGCCCCAACGTGGTCGGGCCGTTCGGCCTGCTGCAACCGCTCGCCGACGGGCTCAAGCTGTTCCTGAAGGAAACCATCATTCCGACCGGTGCCGACCGGGCGGTGTTCGTCATCGCGCCGATGCTGACGTTTTTTCTGGCGCTGGTGGCCTGGGCGGTCATCCCCTTTGACGAGGGGATTGTCATCGCCGACATCAACGTCGGCATCCTCTATCTGTTCGCGATTTCGTCGCTGGGTGTTTACGGAATCGTCATGGCCGGATGGGCGAGCAACTCGAAGTACGCGTTTCTCGGCGCGCTCCGGTCGGCGGCGCAGATGGTGTCGTACGAGGTGTCGATCGGCTTCGTGCTGATCACGGTGCTGCTCTGCGTCGGCTCCCTCAACCTGACCGACATCGTCCATGCCCAGCAGGGCAGCTGGGGGATGTTCAACTGGTTCGTCTTTCCGCTGTTGCCGATGGCGGTTATTTTCTACGTGTCGGCGCTGGCCGAGACCAACCGGCATCCGTTCGACCTCCCGGAGGCCGAGGCGGAGCTGGTCACCGGCTACAACGTCGAATATTCGGCGATGACGTTCGCGCTGTTCTTCCTGGGCGAGTACGCCAACATGATTCTCATGTCGGCGCTGACGAGCCTGCTGTTTCTCGGCGGCTGGCTGCCGCCGTTCAACGTCATACCGTTCACGTGGATTCCAGGGCCGATCTGGTTCGCGCTGAAAATCGCCTTCTGCCTATTTATCTTTGTATGGGTCCGGGCGACGTTCCCGCGCTACCGCTACGACCAGCTGATGCGGCTGGGCTGGAAGGTGTTCCTGCCGGTCTCTCTCGCGGCCGTGGTGGTGGTTTCCGGGTTTCTGGTCGCCTTCGACATGACCCCCGCGCTCAAGTGATCTGAGAGAGGGATCTTTTCATGAGTTTCATGGACCGGACCGCACGCACCATCCTTCTCGGCGAACTGGTGTCGGGCCTCGCGATGACCTTTCGCTACATGCTGCGGCCGAAGGTGACACTGGACTACCCGTACGAGAAAGGGCCGATCAGCCCACGCTTCCGCGGCGAACACGCGCTGCGCCGCTATCCCAACGGCGAGGAGCGCTGCATCGCGTGCAAGCTGTGCGAGGCGATATGCCCAGCGCAGGCGATCACCATCGAGGCCGAGCCACGGGACGACGGCAGCCGCCGCACGACCCGGTACGACATCGACATGGTAAAATGCATCTACTGCGGGCTGTGCCAAGAGGCGTGTCCGGTGGATGCGATCGTCGAAGGTCCGAATTTCGAGTTTTCCACCGAAACCCGGGAGGAACTTCTCTATGACAAGGAGAAGCTGCTCGCCAACGGCGACCGGTGGGAGGCGGAGATTGCCGGCAATCTCGCGTCCGACGCGCCTTATCGTTGACTGCCGGGCAGCCTTTCGTCAAAAGAGTGAGCAACGCGGCGGGACTGGGGCGCGCCGACGGGCCCCGACGGAAAGTTCATAAGAAAAAGCATGATTATCCAGGGACTTGTCTTTTATCTTTTCGCGCTGGTGGTGGTTGCCGCCGCGATCATGGTGATCGCCAGCCGCAACCCGGTGCATTCCGTCCTTTTTCTGATCCTGGCGTTCTTTAACGCCGCCGGTTTGTTCGTCCTCGCCGGGGCCGAATTTCTGGCGATGATTCTGGTCGTTGTTTATGTCGGCGCCGTGGCGGTGATGTTTCTGTTCGTCGTCATGATGCTCGACATCAACTTCACCGAACTGCGCCGCGGCTTTCTGCGCTATCTGCCCATTGGCGCCGCCATCGCGGCGATCCTGGTTGGTGAGCTGTTGTTCGTCTACGCCAGCGGGGCGCTGTCGCCCGACGCGGCCGGCCTTGCGGCGGCGCCGGTACCGGCCGACGTGACCAACACGCACGCGCTGGGGCAGTTGCTCTACACGCATTACCTTTATCTGTTCCAGGCGGCGGGGCTCATTCTGCTGGTCGCGATGATCGGCGCCATCGTGCTGACCCATCGCCGGCGCCCGGGCGTGCGGCGGCAGTCCATCCCGCAGCAGCTTGCCCGTTCGGCCGAGGCGTCGATCGAGTTGAAGAAAGTGCCGACGGGGAAGGGCATCTGATGCTGCAGATCGGCCTCGCGCATTATCTGTCGGTGGCGGCGATCGTCTTCGCCATCGGCGTCTGCGGCGTTTTTCTCAACCGCAAGAACATCATCATCATCCTGATGTCGGTGGAGCTGATGCTGCTTGCCGTCAACCTCAACCTGATCGCGTTCGCGGCCACCCTCGGCGATCTGGTCGGCCAGGTCTTCGCGCTGTTCATCCTGACGGTGGCGGCGGCGGAGGCGGCCATCGGGCTGGCCATTCTGGTTATCTATTTCCGCAACCGCGGCACGATCGCGGTCGAAGACATCAATTTGATGAAGGGGTGAGGGACGATATGGGCGTCGTTATCGTCCTGCTGCCGCTGATCGGCGCGATGATCGCCGGCGTGCTGGCATTTCTGCCCGCCGAGGACAAGGCGGCGCGGCACCGGATCGACATGCTGTCGCAGGCGGTGACGTGCGGCGCGCTGTTGGCGTCGATGTTCTTTGCCATTCTGGTGTTCGTCAACGTGGCGCTCGGCGGCGAGCCGAAGACCATCGAGCTGTTCACCTGGATCGACTCCGGCGCCTTCGAGGTGTCGTGGGCGGTGCGGATGGACACGCTGAGCGTCGTGATGATGCTGGTGGTGACCGTCGTCTCGGCGATGGTGCACGTCTATTCCATCGGCTACATGCACCACGATACCAGCATTCCGCGCTTCATGGCGTATCTGAACCTGTTCACGTTTTTCATGCTGATGCTGGTCAGCGCGGACAACCTGGTGCAGATGTTTTTCGGCTGGGAAGGGGTCGGCCTGTCATCCTATCTGCTGATCGGATTCTGGTACGACCGCCCGTCCGCCAACGCCGCGGCGATCAAGGCGTTCCTGGTCAACCGGGTCGGCGATTTCGGCTTCACGCTGGGCATCCTGGCGGTGTTCGTGATGTTCCAAAGCGTCGAGCTGGATACCATTTTCGCCGCCGCGCCGGCCGCAGCGGACACGCGTCTGAACCTGTTCGGCGCCGACCTGCACGCGATGACGGTGATCTGCCTGCTGCTGTTCGTCGGCGCCATGGGCAAGTCCGCCCAGATCGGCCTGCACACCTGGCTGCCCGACGCCATGGAGGGTCCGACACCGGTCTCGGCACTCATCCACGCGGCGACGATGGTGACCGCCGGCGTGTTCATGGTGGCGCGGATGTCGCCGCTGTTCGAGTATTCGGACACGGCGCTCGCCGTCGTTACCATCATCGGCGCGTCGACGGCAGTTTTCGCGGCAACCATCGGCTGCGTGCAGAACGACATCAAGCGGGTGATCGCGTATTCGACGTGCTCGCAGCTGGGCTACATGTTCTTTGCTTGCGGCGTGTCGGCCTATTCGGCGGGTATTTTCCACCTCATGACGCACGCCTTTTTCAAGGCGCTGTTGTTCCTCGGCGCCGGCTCGGTCATCCACGCGCTGTCGGACGAGCAGGACATGCGCAAGATGGGCGGCATCTGGAAGCTGATCCCGGTGACGTACGTATTGATGTGGATCGGTTCGCTGGCACTGGCCGGCATCCCGCCGTTCGCCGGTCACTTCTCCAAGGACATCGTGCTCGAGGCCGCCTATAGCGCCCATAGCGCGGTCGGGACCTATGCGTTCTGGTGCGGCATCGCGGCGGCCTTCATGACCGCGTTCTATTCGTGGCGGCTGCTGTTGATGACCTTTCACGGCCAGCCACGGGCGGATGAGACCGTCATGGCGCGGGTGCATGAATCGCCCAACGTCATGCTGATGCCGATGGCGATGCTGGCGGTGGGCGCCGTGGTTGCCGGGTATATCGGCTATGCATCCTTCGTCGGCGAAGAGGCGAGCGCGTTCTGGCAGGGCACGATCACGATCCTGCCGAGCCATCCGGCGCTGGAAGACGCCCATCACGCACCGTTTTGGGTCAAAATCCTGCCGCTGGTCATGGCCGTCGCCGGTATCGGCCTGGCCTTTTTCATGTACACCTGGGCCACCGATGTGCCGGCGCGATTGGCGGCGCGTTTCAACGGTGTTTACCGGTTCCTGCTCAACAAATGGTACTTTGACGAGCTGTATGATTTTCTGTTCGTCCGGCCCGCGTTTGCCATCGGCCGCGGCCTGTGGAAGGGCGGCGACGGGGCGGTCATCGATGGCGTCGGTCCGGACGGCGTCGCCGCGGCGACGCTCAGGATCGCGCGCAACGCGGTGCGGTTGCAGACCGGGTATATTTTTCATTACGCGTTTACGATGCTGATCGGGGTGCTGATCCTGGTCACGTGGTATCTGCTGCGGGCGGGGAGCTGATCCGGTCATGGACAATCTGCCGCTCTTGACGCTGATCACGTTCCTGCCGCTTGTCGGTGCCGCCTTTATCGCCACCGTGCGCGGCGAGCCGGCGGTGGTGGCGCGCAACGCCCGCAACGTTGCGATGCTGACCGCGATAACGACCTTTTTGCTGTCGCTCGGGCTGTGGTTCGCCTTCGATTCGTCGACGGCGGACTTCCAGTTCGTCGAGCGCCGCGCGTGGATGCCGTCGTTCGGGATCACCTATCACATGGGTGTCGACGGCATTTCCATGCTGTTCGTGCTGCTGTCGACGCTGCTGGTGCCGGTGTGCATCCTGGCCAGCTGGGAAAGCATTACCGAGCGCGTCAAGGAGTACATGATCGCGTTTCTGTTGATGGAAACGATGCTCGTCGGCACGTTCTGCGCCCTCGATCTGGTGCTGTTCTACCTGTTCTTCGAAGGCGTGCTGATCCCGATGTTCATCATCATCGGTGTCTGGGGCGGACCGCGACGGGTCTATTCAGCGTTCAAGTTTTTCCTTTATACGCTGGCCGGCTCGCTGCTGATGTTCCTGGCGCTGCTGATGATGTATTTCAGTGCCGGCACGACCGATATCCCGACCCTGCTCGCACACGATTTTCCGCCGGAGCTGCAGACCTGGCTGTGGCTGGCCTTGCTCGCCGGCTTTGCCGTCAAGCTGCCCATGTGGCCGGTGCATACGTGGCTGCCCGACGCGCACGTCGAGGCGCCGACGGCCGGCTCGGTGATCCTGGCGGGCGTGCTGCTCAAGTTCGGCGGCTATGGGTTCCTCAGGTTCTCGCTGCCGATGCTGCCGGACGCATCGGTCGCGTTCACGCCGCTGATCTTCGGGCTCAGCGTCATCGCGGTCATTTACACATCGCTGGTGGCGCTGGCCCAGGAGGACATGAAAAAGCTGATCGCCTACTCGTCCGTCGCCCACATGGGCTATGTGACGGTGGGCGCGTTCAGCATGAACCAGCAGGGCATCGAAGGCGCGATCGTTCAGATGTTGAGCCATGGGCTCATCTCCGCCGCGCTGTTTCTCATCGTCGGCGTCGTCTACGACCGGCTGCATTCGCGCGAAATCGCGACCTACGGCGGCCTGGTGCACCGGATGCCGGCGTATGCGCTCGTTTTCATGATGTTCATGCTGGCGTCGGTGGGCCTGCCGGGGACCAGCGGCTTCGTCGGTGAATTCCTGGTGCTGGTGGGCGCGTTCCAGGCCAACAACTGGGTCGCGCTGCTGACCGCGGTTGGCATGATCCTGGGCGCCGCCTACATGCTGTGGCTGTACCGGCGGGTGATCTTCGGGACGCTCACCAAGGATAACCTGAAGGCGCTTCTCGACCTGTCGCCACGGGAAATCGCCATCTTCGTGCCGCTGGTATTGCTCGTCGTGTGGATGGGTGTCTATCCGGATCCCTTCCTTGACGTCATGCGGGTGTCCGTCGCCAACCTGGTCGATCGGCTCGAGCTGGCGCAACTGTCGATCGAAACGGCGCTGACCGCGCCCTGATTGTATCGGAGGCCGCCTTTACCATGCCGCTCGCGCTCGTCCCCAACCTGCTTCCGGCGCTTCCGGAGATCTTCCTCGCCATCGTGGCGATGGGGCTTCTGATGGTGGGCGTGTTCCATCGCGACGGCGACAAGGTCGCGGCGGTATCGACCAGCCGGGCGGTGCTGCGCTTGGCATTGCTGGCGCTGGCGGTGACGCTGCTGCTGGTGCTGACCGTCACCATGAACCAGCCCGGGACGACCTTCGGGGGCCTGTTCGTCGTCGACGATTTCGCCGTGTTCTTCAAAATATTCATCCTGATCGCGTCGGCGTTGTCGCTGATCATCGGCCGCGGCTTTATGGAGAACCAGGGCATCGCGCGGTACGAGTATACGGTGCTCATCCTGTTCGCGACCGTCGGCATGCTGATGATGGTCTCGGCCAACGACTTTATCGCGCTTTACCTCGGTCTCGAGTTGCAGAGCCTATCGCTTTACGTCGTCGCGTCCATTCATCGTGACAACGTGCGCTCCACCGAGGCGGGCCTGAAGTACTTCGTCCTCGGCGCGCTGGCGTCGGGCATGCTGCTGTATGGTGCGTCGCTGGTCTACGGCTTTTCCGGCACGACCAATTTCGACGTGCTGGCGGGAGTGCTGTCGGCCACGGACGAGCGGGCGTCGACCGGGCTGATCGTCGGCCTCGTTTTCGTGCTGACCGGTCTGGCGTTCAAGGTCTCGGCGGTGCCGTTCCACATGTGGACGCCCGATGTCTATGAAGGCGCGCCGACGCCGGTGACGGCGTTTTTCTCCGTGGCGCCAAAGCTGGCCGCCGTCGGTTTGCTGCTGCGCGTCATGATCGACCCGTTCGGCGCCCTGGTCCAGGAGTGGCAGCAGATCATCGTGTTTGTGTCCATCGCATCGATGGTGCTGGGGGCGTTCGCCGCCATCGGGCAGCGCAACATCAAGCGGCTGATGGCCTACAGCTCCATCAGTCACGTCGGCTATGCGCTCATCGGGCTCGCCGTCGGCAACGAAAACGGCATCCGCGGCGTGCTGATCTACATGGCCATCTATCTGTTCATGAATTTGGGCGTGTTTACCTGCATCCTCTCGATGCGCCGGCGCGACCAGATGCTGGAGGGCATCGACGATCTGACCGGCATCGCCAAGACCAACCCGCTGGTGGCACTAGCACTGGCGGTGTTCATGTTCTCGATGGCCGGCATTCCGCCGCTCGCCGGCTTCTTCGGCAAGCTGTACATCTTTCTAGCCGCCATCGAGAGCGGGTTTTACACGCTCGCCGTCATCGGCGTGCTGTCGAGCGCCGTGGCGGCTTATTACTACCTGCGAATCGTCCGCGTCATGTATTTCGAGACGGCCGGCGAGCCCTTCGACCGCAACATCGGGACCGATGTCCGTTTGGTGATGTTGGGGTCGGGGGTGCTTATCGCGTTGTTTTTCCTGCTGCCGCAACCGCTGCTGAGCGGCGCCGCGACAGCGGCGGCATCGCTGTTCCAGGGGTGATCCCGTCGGCGTCGAAAACCGCGGCCGTGCTTCCGGCGTATCACGTTGTCCGGCTGGACGGCGTTGATTCAACCAACGATGAACTGAAACGCCGCGCCCAGGCCGGCTGTCCGGCGGGAACCGTCGTGCAGGCCGGAACGCAAAGCGCCGGCCGGGGACGGCGCGGGCGAACGTGGCAGTCGCCGAAAGGTAATCTCTACACCAGCTTGCTGCTGCGCCCGGAGTGCGGCATTGCAAGCGCCCTCGAACTGGTGTTCGTGGCCGGACTGGCGGTGGCCGACGCGGTCGATGACGTGATCGCGGATGCGGCCGGGCAGGGGACGGCGGTTCGCTGCAAGTGGCCCAACGATGTTCTGTTCGACGGGCGTAAGATCGCCGGCATTCTGGTGGAATCGCAGGCCGATGCCGTCGGCGGCCTGGATTGGCTGGTTGTCGGGATCGGCGTCAACATCGTCAGTCACCCCGACGATGCATCGAGCCTCTATCCGGCGACGTCGCTGGCGGACGCCGGTGCGTCCGGCGCGCGCTCGGAGGATGTTTTGGATGCGGTGCTGGGGGCGTTCGCGGCGTGGTACGAACGCTGGCGGGGGGACGGCTTTGCCGGCGTGCGACGGGCTTGGCTGGACCGGGCGCTTGGAGTGGGCGAACCGATCACCGTGCGGCTGGAACGGGAAACCCTGAGCGGCACCTTCGCCGGCATCGACGAGAGCGGTCAACTCCAGCTGGCAACGGCATCCGGGCTGCGGCCGGTCTCAACCGGCGACGTGTTTCCGACGCGGCACGCATCCGAAGCAGCATACGGGGGATAAGGGGGCCAACGGAGCCGACGATGCTTCTCGCCATTGATACCGGCAACACCAACACCGTGTTCGCGATTTTCGACGACGCCGGGACGATTCGCGGCGAATGGCGGTCCTCGACCAGCGCCGAACGCACTGCCGACGAAATCGGCGTGTGGCTGAACCAGCTGCTGTCGCTGCACGACATCCAGCGCACCGACATCAAGGCTGTGGCGATTGCGACAGTCGTTCCAGCGACCCTGTTCAACCTGCGCCTACTGTCCCGGCGGTACTTCGGGGTGAGGGCGCTGGTGATCGGCGCGCCCGAGGTCAAGATCGGCATCAAGATCCTGGTTGATCGTCCGGAGGAACTGGGCGCCGACCGGATCGTCAACGCCGTCGGTGCGTTTCAGGAATACGGCGGCTCGAAGATCATCGTCGATTTCGGCACCGCGACGACGTTCGACGTCATCGATGCGGAAGGCAGTTATCTTGGCGGCGTCATCGCGCCGGGAGTCAACCTGTCGCTGGAGGCGCTGCACCAAGCATCGGCGCAGCTGCCGCGGGTCGCCATCGGCCGGCCCGAACGTGTCATCGGCAAGCACACGGTGCAGGCCATGCGATCGGGCATTTTCTGGGGATACATGGGCTTGGTGGAAGGGACCATCGAGCGCATCCGCGAAGAGCTCGGCGAACAGGTCGAGGTTATCGCCACCGGTGGCCTGGCGACGCTGTTCGCCGAATGTTCGTCGCTCATCGGCCGTGCGGACCCGGACCTCACCCTGAAGGGGTTGCTGTGGGTGCATCGGCTGAACTGCTGACGTGAGGCATCCGGTGAACCTTGTCGCTGACGACCCCATTCGCCACATGTCAAGGGCGCAAAACCATTTGATGGGCCGACGTTTACGACCTGGACAGCGCCGTCAGCCCGACCTACGGCGAACCGCAGAGCATGGCTTAAAACGGCCAGTTGGGATGCTACCCGCTAACTCTAATCGACCGTCTTCACAACCCCGGCAGCCCGTGGCATATTCCGACGCTCGCATAATTCAAAAACGCACCAAGGGAGAGGTACATGAGCGACAGACCCTTTAAAGTCCTCGGCATACAGCAGGTTGCCATCGGCGGTCCCGATAAAGAAAAGATGAAGAAGTTGTGGGTAGACTCTCTCGGACTGACGATTACCGGCAATTTCAAGAGCGAGCGCGAGAACGTCGACGAAGATATCGCGGCGATCGGCTCCGGGCCCTTGAAGGTCGAAGTCGATCTGATGCAGCCGGTGGATCCCGAGAAGAAACCCGCCGTCCACAACACGCCCTTGAACCACATCGGCCTGTGGATTGACGACCTTCCCGCCGCGGTGGACTGGCTGAGCGCCAACGGCGTGCGTTTCGCCCCCGGCGGTATCCGCAAAGGAGCGGCCGGCTTCGACATCACGTTTCTGCACCCGAAGGGCAACGACGAGCTGCCCATCAGCGGCGAGGGCGTTTTGATCGAGCTTGTGCAGGCTCCGCCCGAGGTGATCGAAGCCTTCGCCAAACTGGCAGCCTGAGCACGGCGTAACTGTGGTGTTCGTCGAGCTTGCGAACACCGGGGTGGTGTTGCTTTACCCGCTCGGCGGGATGTCGCCGATCCAGGGGTTCATCGACAAGAACCCGTCGGGCGGCATTTACCACGTTTGTTACGACGCGGACGACATCTATGCCGCGCGCGATTGACTGAAGGCGCAGGGCGCCCGCGAGCACCGCCACTAGCAACGGACAGCGTATCCAATCACCATGGGATGGGTCAGCGGTACAGTCGTCTACGTCATCCTCTGGTGGCTGGTGCTGTTCATGGTGCTCCCGTGGGGTGTGCACGCGGTGACGCCCGACGACGCGGCCAAAGGGCACGCGTCCGGCGCGCCGCAGCGCCCGCGCATGGTGATAAAGATTGCGGTGACCACCGTTATCGCCGCCGTTCTGTGGATTGCCGCCTTCGTCATCATCGACAGCGACTGGATCACGTTTCGCGAACCGCCGCCGACGTATTCCGGTGAACGCCGATGATGGTGTTTGGTAACGGCCCGCACTCACGCGACTGATAGCTCGCGCGCATCGCGGCGCTTTTTGCCCCTTTATGAGGCGTCGATGGCGGGTCTTCCGACTGCCGCCGCGAGCCTGAGCACTGGTGCCGAATCGGCGCCGGAACGCATTGGCGGGTCGTATGCAATTGAAACATTGCGACTTTCGAATCGTTATGCAAATATACCCCAAATGGGGGTAATAATGAACGGAAACGGCGTTGCACGCGCGTTCGATTGCGAAACCAGACTTAATGACGTGTTTCGTAAGCCGTTCGGCACGGCACTCGTGTCGATCATCGGCGTGTACCAGCATCATCGATATCCGTCAGGCTTGCCGTCCCGTTTGCGCCATCAATACCGAACGCTCAACCAAACGGCCGAACGCTGACGACATACGCAAGCCGCCTGCCACTGGAATAGGGGAAGTTTCGATAAGAACGCCGCGCGCACCATGACCGCGGACAGAGGATCGTTGCCAATGTCCTCATACCAAGGAGGGTGAGCCCACAATGCCCCGAGACAGCTTTCAACCCGTTACGACCGACAGACCGATGGATACACTCAAGCGCCGCCACGCCATGACCGCGATACCGTCCGGCGCGGCGCCGGCATCCGGACGTTTGGAACCACCTCAATGCCTGCTCGACGATCTGGCGGTTGCCGAGTGGCACCGGGTCGCCCCGTTGCTGAACGCCAGCGGTGCTCTCGACCGGACGCACCGATCGCTGCTTCTCGGCTACTGCAATTCCGTCGCCAAGGCGATCCGCGCCGAGCAGATCCTCGCCCGCGACGGCCGGTATTACCAAACGGAAACCCCTCAGGGCTCGATGATCCGCCGGCGTCATCCGGCGATCCGGGACGCCGAGGACGGCTGGAACGCGGTACGTCGGTTCGCCCGCGACCTCGGACTGATTGCCAATGGAGCGTTAGGCATCCAGAACGAAGCCCGCCGTGCGATCTTCAAGTGAGCGGTTCTACTACGACCGGGAGGAAGCGGCCCGGGCCGTTTTCTTCATCGAGGAGTACTGCCGGCATGTGAAGGGGCCGCTGAAAGGCCGGCCCTTCCGCCTGATGACATGGCAGAAAAAGCTGGTCTGGCGGTTGTTCGGGTGGAAAAGGCCCGATGGTACGCGGCGCTTTCGCTACGTCTGGCTGGAAACGCCACGCAAGTCGGGCAAGACGTCGTTCGGCGCCGCGCTCGGGCTTTACATGCTGTTTGTCGATCCGGAGCCGGGGGCGGAGATCGTCGTCGCCTCCGGCGGCGCGCAGCAGGCGTCGCTGTGTTTCAACATCGCCAAGGGCATGGTCGAGAGCGACCTCGACCTGTCGGCGGTGTGCCGAACCACCCGCCGGGCCATCGACTATAAGGACGCGCAGTTTCGCTTTCTGTCGTCACGGATGGCGGCGACCTTCGGCGCCAACATCTCGTGTCTGATCTTTGACGATCTGCACGTGCAGCGGTCGAGGGAGCTGCACGACGTCCTGATTACCGGCGTCGCGGCGCGCCATCAGCCGTTGACGCTCTATCTGACGACGGCCGGTTGGGACCGCTCGTCGCTGTGCTGGGAATTGCACGAGTACGCGATGAAAGTTCGCAACCGCGTCGTCGACGATCCAAGCTGGCTGGTCTGGATCGCCGCCGCTGATGCCGACGACGACTGGACCGATCCGACCGTCTGGCGCAAAGCCCACCCGGGGCTGGGCACGACCATCGCCGCTTCATTCCTGAAGCAGGAGTGCGGGCGCGCCCGCAACACGCCCGGCTTCATCAACACCTTTCGCCGGCTTTACCTCAACGTCTGGACCGATGCCACCGCGCCGTGGCTCGACATGGAGCTGTGGGATCGATGCGGCACCGTCCGGGTGGACCCCGAGCGGCTGCGCGGCCGCGCGTGCCGGATCGGGCTCGATCTGAGCTCGACCACCGATTTGACCGCGCTGGTGCTGATGTTCCCCGATCCGGATGGCGGCTACACCGTTCTACCGTTTGCGTTCTGTCCCTCTGAGGGCGTACGCGAGCGCGCGCTCTGCGATCAGGCCGACTATCCGACCTGGCGCGATCAGGGCTACCTGCGCGCAACGGAAGGCAACCTTGTCGACCATAACGAGATCTATCGCTTCGTGCGGGAGCTTGCGTTTCACTACCGGATCGAGGAGGTGGTGTACGACCGGTGGAATGCCTCGATGCTGGTCAGCCAACTGGTCGCGGACGGGTTTTCGTGCGTGCCGGTGTCGCAAGGCGCGGGAGCGATGGATGCACCGGCCCGCGAACTGGAACGCCTGATCACCCAGGGCCGGCTTCGCCATGGCGGCCATCCGGTACTTCGCTGGTGCGCCGCCAACGCGGTGGTGGAAACCAATGACCAGGGCGAAATGAAACCAACGAAGCGAAAGAGCAATGGCCGCATCGACGTTCTGGTCGCCACCCTGATGGCGTTGCAACGCTACGTGATGGAGGGATCGCTGCCCCGCTACAAGGCGGTTTCCGGCGAGCCGGCGGATGCGACATCGTCAGCATCCGGATGCTGCTGACCGGAGGCGAGGCGGGGAGGGTGCCGCAGCGGGATGCGGCCGGTGGGGGCGCCCGTAGCCGTCCCGGCGCCGGAACGGCATCAGGACTACATCCGCACGACCATGCAGCTCATCGCGTGCGCCTCCAACGCCTGGCAGACATCCTGCGCGACCTGTCGGTCGATGCCGACGATGCGTGCCCGATAGAGCGGACGACGACCCGTGTTGGCGGTCGGCACGACGGCGATTTGCCCGCCGTCGAGCATGCCGGGGACTTTCGTCTTCGCCTGACGGGCATGTTCGAGGGCGCGATTGTAGGCAGGGAACGCGCCCACCTGGACGCCATAGGGCTGATTGTCGGCGCTGGTATCCGCATCGCCGATGGCGCCGATGGCCGTTCCGCCTGCCACCTCAGGACGGGGACTGGGAAGCGACGGGGCCGGAATGCCCGTCTCCCGAGCCACCACGAGCGCCGCCGACGGCGCCTCGACAACCATGCAGACCATGCGCTTCTGTTTTAACAGCGCACACGTCGCGTCGGCATCGTCTCGGTCAAGGCCGACGATCCGGGCAAGATAGAGGGGCGTTTTGCCGTTCGTCGACGACTGCCCGATGTCGACGGCGGCGGTCGGCGGCAGTTCGCGTCGGGCGACACGACGGGCCTTTTCCGCCTCGACCCCTGCGGATTGCCGGTCGCCGAAGGCGCCGACCTGGATGCCCCATGATCCCGTAGGTGTGGCGGCCGGCCCAGCCCATCGCGCCACCGGAGGTGCCGGTATCGCACCGACCGTTTGAATGCCCCGGCCGCGCGTAGCAAAGCCCTTGTCCAGCAGGTCGGCCATGATGAGGCTGCGCTCGCCGCTTGTCCGCGCGCCGAGCACGACGCCAATCAGACGCCGGCCGTTGCGCTTCGCCGATGCGACCAGGTTGAACCCGGAAGCGCGGATGTAGCCGGTTTTGATACCGTCAACGCCGTCGTACCTGCCGAGCAGCCGGTTGTGATTCCGGTACCAGCGGCCGCCGTAGTAGAAGCGGTCGGTGGAGAAATAGTGATAGTAGTGCGAAAATCGCGTCAGCATCGCGCCGGCCAGAGCCGCCATGTCGCGCGCGGTGGTAACCTGTTTCGAGTGCGGTAGCCCGGACGCGTTCATGAAGCGGGTGTGCTTCATGCCGATAGCGCGTGCCTTCGCCGTCATCTTGCGGGCGAACGCCGTCTCCGACGTCGCGAGGTTTTCGGCGACGACCGTTGCCACGTCGTTCGCCGATTTGGTGACCAGTGCCAGGATGGCGTCCTCGACGGTAATCGACGTTCCGGCGCGCAGGCCAAGCTTGGACGGCGGCTGGCCGGAGGCCCGTGTGGACACCTTCAAACGCTGGTTCAAGCGTACGTCGCCGCGATCAAGCGCGTCGAACAGCATGTAAAGGGTCATGATTTTGGTCAGCGAGGCGGGATGCCGCTGCCGATCGGCGTTCACCGCATGCAACGTCGCGCCCGACCCGGCATCAACGACCAGAGAGGCGAACTTGGCCTCCGCACCAGCTGCGAATCCCGCGACGAGCAGGAAGGATAGCGCGACAACGATGAAAAGGCGCCGGGACGGTGATGACGACATGCTGTCTCCGACTTTACAATCCTTAGAGCGGGTGTCTTTCTGCCCCTGGTGGGACGTCGATCAGCAAGCGCCGTGCCGATCCCTGTTTTGACTATAGATTGCAATCGTTTCGGCGACGTTAAGGTAACACAGCCGGAACGAGAACTCTCACTTCTTATTCCACCAACGTCATAACAAAAGGCGTCCAGTAATCCAAAGAGGTTCGCGCCATCGCCATCGGGAGATGGCCAAAGTAACCATAACATGCTGGTTCTGTTGAAAAGCCTGCGTGCGGTCCGGCGCTGTTCTGGCGCAGGGCGATTGCGCCTGCTAAGTTCCCGGGCGATAAACGGCCGTTGATTCGGCAAGAAGGATAAGGGGAGCGAGTCTATGGGCACAAAAACCGTCGCGACGACACCTTTCGAGGGGCAGAAGCCAGGGACGTCCGGTTTACGCAAGAAGGTCAAGGTGTTCAGCGAGGCGGGATACCTCGAAAACTTCGTTCAGTCGATTTTCGACACTATCGACGGCATCGAGGGCCAGACGCTGGTGATCGGTGGCGACGGCCGCTATTACAACCGTCACGCGATACAAATCATCGTCAAAATGGCCGCCGCCAATGGCATTGGCCGCGTGCTGGTTCCTCAAGGAGGGTTGCTGTCGACGCCGGCGGCATCCTGTGTGATCCGCAAGCACGGGACCATCGGCGGCATCGTGCTGTCGGCCAGCCACAATCCCGGCGGTCCGGACGAGGATTTCGGCATCAAGTTCAACGCCGCCAACGGCGGCCCGGCGCCGGAAAAGATCACCGACGCCATCTTCGCCCGCACCCGCACGATCGAGCGCTACCGGATCTCCGATGCCGCCGACATCGATCTCGACGCCGTGGGCGAAACCTCCATCGATGGCATGGCGGTGTCGGTGATCGACCCCATCGCCGATTATGCGGAGCTGATGGAGTCGCTGTTCGACTTCGACGCCATCGCCGACATGTTCCGCGCCGGATTCCGGATGCGCTTCGATGCCATGCACGCGATCACCGGCCCCTACGCGCGGGCGATCCTGGAGGGCCGGCTGGGCGCGCCGGCCGGCACGGTGATGAACGGCGTGCCGCTGGAGGACTTCGGCGGCGGCCATCCGGACCCCAACCTGGCGCACGCGCACGAGCTGGTCGACGTGCTGTTCGGCGACGACGCGCCGGATTTCGGCGCCGCCTCCGATGGCGACGGCGACCGCAACATGATCCTCGGCCGGCATTTCTTCGTCACGCCGTCGGACAGCCTCGCCGTGCTGGCCGCTAACGCGACGCTGGCGCCGGCCTACGCGGGCGGCATCGCCGGCATCGCGCGTTCGATGCCGACCAGCCAGGCGGCCGACCGCGTGGCCGAGGACATGGGCATCCCGTGCTACGAGACACCGACCGGCTGGAAGTTCTTCGGCAACCTGCTCGACGCCGGCAAGGTGACGATGTGCGGCGAGGAAAGCTTCGGCACGGGCTCCGACCACGTGCGCGAAAAGGACGGTCTGTGGGCGGTGCTGATGTGGCTGAACGTGCTGGCGAAGCGGCGGGAACCGGTGGGCGACATCGTCCGCGCGCACTGGCGGAAGTTCGGACGCAACTACTATTCGCGCCACGACTACGAGGCGATCGATGCCGCCAAGGCGGAGGCGCTGATGGACGATTTGCGCGCCCGCGTGCCGGCGATGAAGGGGACGCGCCTGGGCGGCTATGAGGTGGCGATGGGCGACGACTTTTCCTACGACGATCCGGTGGACGGCTCGACGACGACGAAGCAGGGCATCCGGATCATCTTCACCGACGGCTCGCGGATCGTCTTCCGGCTGTCGGGAACGGGAACCGAGGGGGCGACGCTCAGGGTTTATATCGAGCGCTATGAACCCGATCCCGCCCGCCAGGACGGCGACACGCAGGAGACGCTGGCCGACCTGATCGCCATCGCCCGGCAAACGGCGGACATCGAACGACGGACCGGCCGCAGCGCGCCCACCGTCATTACCTGAGCTTAGCGCGGGCTGAGGAGGCGTGGTGCGGGTACCGGTGCTGGTGAGGGCGGCAACGACGAGGTGGTGATTTCGCAGTTGTTCATTGTTTGTTCTTGCGCTACAGTAGGCGCATGGACGTGTCCAGAGACGATCTCATCGACATCGTTGCCCACGCGCTCTGCACCACCGCCGCCCCAGGCCGTGGCGGGACAACAGGGAGGATTATCGCCTGGTCGCGCCGGCCGACGTTACGGCCGCACGGCACGCCGTAGAGCGGCGTCGGGTAAGGCCGTCGCTGGCTTGGCAGAAACTTAGGCCGCGCAAAAAAAATGGCGGCCGTTAAGCCGCCGCTGAAGTTACCGCACGCGTCCGTCTTGGAATGCGCACGATAGGGGTGTTCGAAAGTTTTTTACGCAAGGAGACGCCAACCGGATCACGAAAAAGGCACCGGCAACGCCCTTGCCAGCGGCACGTGACGCGTGGTTTGTGTTGCCGGCCTCGCCGAAGGGATATTTTCAGCCGGCGACGCGGGGAGGGGTGGCCGAGTGGTTGAAGGCAGCGGTCTTGAAAACCGCCAGGGGTTTACGCTCCTCGTGGGTTCGAATCCCACCCCCTCCGCCATTATAGTTTGTATTTCAGTAACTTAGGCGATCGCGCTCAAAATTCCCCACGTTTTCCCCCACAATAAATCGTCGCTCCAGGCGGTTAAGCGCGGACGCTGGCGGATGGTACCGCCCCTTGCCGGGGTGCCGTGACGGCCTTTCCGGCGAGGGCTTCGGCGTGGACGGGCGGCCAAGGTGCCGCCCGCTGGCGTCGGTCCGGGCGCGGATGCCGGGTCCGCGGTGCCCCGCAGGCACACCTCTCCGACGCCTCTTGGAGGCCGGATAATCAGCCGAGTCGAGCGCGTGTCACCCGAAGGGCCGGAGCGCAGCGGAGGAGCTGGGCGCAGCCCGGCTTGACACCAGCGCGACCGGACGAGGCTATAATGGGGCCTGAGGCGTCGGCGGGTCGGTAAGAAGTGGGGCTGAATTGGCAATTAGGGTCCCCCGGTGGCGCGCGACGGCTCGCATGGTGGCTATCGCCCATGACGCTGGGCGAGAGTTGGCGGCTTGCACGCTTCGAGCGGCGGTCGCTGCGATCGTCTTCGGGTGGTCAAGGGGCCCCTTGTTCAGAACGAGGGCCCCGGTCGGCGTGACGGTTGGGCTGGCACTGGCGTTGGGATGGGCAAACGATGACCGGCTCGGGTCATGCGGGCTGGACAGCGGCGGTAGTTTGCCGGGTCTCGCCAGCGTGACGAGGCGCCTTCACCGAGGCCGGGGGTGGGGGAAAACGCGAGCCCTGCTCCACGAGGGTTTGGGGCACCTCGGCTATTTTTTGAAAACGAAGTTGAATTCCACAAGCTAATCGTGTTGATAATCGCGTGCGAGGGAGGCGCTTTTTCCTCATCAAGCCCGCGCTCTGAGGTCGCGGTTGGCCGGTCATCGCCACAAGCGTCCCTTAATTGTCGCACGCGACTAGGTCCGCTTACGAAGCCTTTTCAGACATATACAGCCGCACCAAGCGACGACCGCTCATGACCGATATTATTGAAAAATCTCGGAACAAATACTTAGCTGTCCACATAATGGCAGTTTTTGAGGATTAAAACACAATATCTTGTGGTTGAATTGAACTTATCCGGGTTTTTCAACAATATAGACCCAGAGGAGACTCGTGATATCGCCTTGCGCTTCGCTGTCGCGTGGACAGTGAATAAGAACATTAGGGACAAATTTGACGGGCTAGACCTAAGAGATCGGAAGAGATTGAGAAAAGCCATCTAGTGGGAGGAACAGAGCGACTGCGAAAGTCGCGGAGAAATCTCCCTGGTCGAGATGCACGGTACCGTCGTGCCGCCAATGACATCGTTGCCGCGTCGAAATTTCGCCTTGCGTGTTCCTGTGCGTGTGCAATTCGATGACGAATGGCGGCGAAATTCTCGAGGTCAGATTGCTTGGAGGCGATCACGAGTTCAAAATTACCTCTAGCAAAAAAACTGCTCGCTCGCGAAATTACGTGGTTAGGATTATACCACGCCTTGAATTGCTGACCGCGTAGGAGCGCGACTTCGGCAGCTGCCATCGTCCTATAATAGCTGATCCCAGGCAATAGGGGTTCTTGATTTCCGCTTGGAGTAACGTAGCCGCAGAGAAGGCGAACGAATGTCTGCTCAAGAAATACTTCCCATGCCAAGAAGACTCGCAGAAATGCTAACTCGTAGGTTAGCTCGAGAGATGCCAGCGCGATGTGAGATTGACTTCTGCTCCTGGAGTTAAGCACGATCCGAGCCGCTTCTAAGCCACAAGTCAACTGCTCGGCCTTGCGAATCTCTGCAGCGAACTCATCGGCCAATTCTGGAAGCGGACGTGGCATTACTACAAAAATGAAGCTTGGTAGATAGTCTCCATTCGGATTTGACGAGGTCGAATATTGTCTGTTTGTCGGAGGCATGCGGTGACAAACTCCGCTCGAGCCTCGGGCACGCGCAATCCGTCTTTAGCATTCTGAACAATCTGGGAGAGTTTGCTGATGGCGTTCTCTATTCCCTCAATCTCATCCTTTGTAACCCGACTCTTTGCAGCAGTTGGAAGATCGCAATTCGGGATACCGTATAAGCGATGCTGTACAGCTGTAAAAAGTGAATAGAATATAGGAACTCGTCTAAATTCTGTTGATGACAGCCCCACTGTAGATGCATTGTTAATAACATCAATAGTGGATCGAAATCTTTCTTCAACGCGCTTTCTAAGTTTGAATTCTTCGTCGTAACGTTCATAAAAAGAATTTATAGATTTTTTCTTGTCCTGCAATCCAGATAAGCCGGCTATAATTAATTCGCTAGTAAGCTCTACTTCCAGCATGCGCGCAATTCTTTGCTCGGTGAAAACGCGATTTTCGCGCCAAAACTCAAGATGCTCCAGCGCTAGGCCGTAGCAAGTCTGCTTGAATGCACCGAAAAACTCGCCATTGCGAAGCTCTTGATCATTGAGTTTGACGGAATGCGTGTTTAAGCGAGCGAAAATACGAAGGACCTCTTCGTCAGCGACTCCATAAAATACCTCGCATATAAATGGATACCGAGCGATCGCATTCTGTTGTTCGGGGAGAAGTTCCGAAAAATGTCTTCCAGCACAATCGGACTCAACCTTGTTTCCCAGAGTATATTTGTCTTCAATATAATCAAGAACAGCACTCAGGCGTTGCTGGCCATCAATGATTTCGCGAATTACGGACCGACTATCAGTTGATTGAACAACCCTCACATAAATTGGGGGCACGGGAAGTCCGAGAAGAAGGGTATCGACGAGGTAGGAGCGCTGCTCCCTATTCCATACCCCTCGACGTTGGAACTTCGGCGATATGACCAGGTTTCCCGTCTCCCGCCATTCAAGAAAATCAATCGGAGTGTAGGTGCTTCGTTCTGACCTGTGCATTGGACTATCGCTTTCAGCTGAATCGTAGCGTGTCAACCACGCCGTGATGCGAAGCCTAGCCGTTCTACTAGCACCGTTTTTACAGGTAGCGCCACAGCCTTTGGTGATGTCTGCTCATCTCGCGAATTTCCGGTACTGGCTACAGTCGGCTGTGCCGCGCCAGTTAAAAGATGGTCCGCTTTCGCCCGTTACGCCAACGCGCGCGGGCTTCGATCCCAATATCGCCGTTTGGGATGGCTAGGCCGATCAGAGGTACCCGAATCAAATACCGGCGACGGGGAAATCTGGTTGCCAGGCGGCACCAGGGCCTGGTGTGTTGCAACTAGCGATAACAGTGGCTGTGACAAAAATACATGAAAGGTTGCGTAATAGGGTTATAATTACAGTACTAAAATGTCCATTGCGCTGTGATAAGGACGCGAGCTGTTGTTACCGGAGATAGCCCTGAACGAAGGAAATGCCCACGGGGACGCCGCCCTCATCGGCTCGCCCGAGGAGATCGAGGCGACGCGCCGGAAGCTCGGGCTACCGCCCAAAGGAATGACCCCGCGGCAGTGGGAGGTGTTTCAGGTTTACCAGCGGAGTCCGTCGTATGGGGCGGCGGCGCGGGAACTGGGCATCGCGCCGAAGGACGTCGCGAAGGTCGTGAACAGCAAGGCGGCCCAGGAGTGGCGGCGTGGCGTGGGGGCGCTGGAAACGCTGGCGTTCGCGGTGCGGTCCGTAGTGGAGATCGGGCGGGTCTTGGCCGATCCGACGGTGAGCAATTGTGTGAAGGCGGAGGCGGCGCTGTATATCTCCAGGAAGCGCGAAGAGGTCGGTGTGGAGCGGCCGTCGGCTCTGGGGGACGGCGACGACCTGCGGGGGGCGCTGCGGGCGCTGACCAGCTTTGACCTGAGGCGGGTCGGGCCGGCGTTTTCGAGGAGTCAGAGGCGGGCGATACGAAGAGTCATCCAAGGAGCGAATTGACCGCCGGGCGGCCCTTCGAGGACATCGGTTCCGAAAGTATTGCCCCGTCGGTGCGCCCAGTTGGTGTAAGCTGAGCGGAGACTCGAGGGGGTCCTGCACAAACCCTGATCGGCGCGCGAAAGCCGAAGGGGAAACGATACAGCCACTGGGGGATGGCCGGCATGTCTCTGCCGTCAATTTTCGACATCTGCGAGCCGCGGGACGACGTCATCCGCGGGTCGGTTCAGGAGGCCGACTTCGCGGCGGATCTGGCGCAAGTGCTGCGCGGCGACGACGCGCCCGAGGAAATTCGGTCGCCCGGTCTCTTCTTTGCCAACACACACCCCACCCAGGGGCTCAAGAACCTTCTCCGCAACGTCTGCCTGCGCCTGAGTGAGCAGGGCGGCGAGGTGTCATCGATCTTCCGTCTGCACACCCAGTACGGCGGCGGTAAGACGCACGCGCTGATCGCGCTCACGCATGCTGCCAACGGTATGCAGGGGGTCGCCAACGTCGATGAGTTCGTCGATCCCGCAATCGTTCCGCGGACGCGGGTTCGCATCGCCGCCTTCGACGGAGAGAACGCCGATCCGGCATCGGGACGGCGGATGGGCGACGGCATCCGCGCGTTCACGCCGTGGGGCGAGATCGCCTACCGGCTCGCGGGCGCCGAAGGATACGATTCCATCCGCGCCAACGACGAGAAGGGCATCGCGCCCGGCGCCGAAAACATCCGGGCATTGTTCGGCGGCGAACCGACCCTGATCCTTCTCGACGAGCTCGCCGTCTACCTGCGCAAGGCGAAGGACCTCACCGTCAAGGATCAACTTGTTCCGTTTCTCACCAGCCTGTTCAAGGCGGTCGAGGGCACGCGCAACGCCGTTCTCGTCTACACTCTTGCGATCGGCAAGGGCGGCCGGGCGGAAGACGCCTACAGTGCCGAGCATCAGATGCTGGCCGACCGCCTGGCGGAGGCCGAAAGCGTGTCGGCCCGCAAGGCCACGCTTCTCGATCCAACGACGGAAGACGAGACGGCGCAGGTCGTCCGTCGGCGGCTGTTCAAACGCATCGACGACGAGCGGGCGGCCGAGGTCATCGAGGCGTATCAGGCGCTTTGGAACAGCCATCGCGACTACCTGCCGCCGGAGCGGTCCGGCGAGAACCGTGTCGAGCGATTCCGGCAGGGGTATCCATTGCATCCGGAATTGATGGCGGCCTTCACCAACAAGCTCTCGACGCTCGCGAACTTTCAGCGGGTCCGCGGCATGCTGCGCATCCTCGCCCGCGGGGTGCAGAGCATCTGGGCGAGCCGGCCGGCGCAGGCCCACGCCATTCACCTGCACCACCTGGACCCGGGGTATGAGCCCATCCGACAGGAGATCGTTACCCGACTCAGCCTACCCCTGTTCGAGGCGCCGATCCGTAACGACGTCAGCAGCCACGAGGGAGGCAAAGCGGCCTTGGCCCAGGACTTCGACCGCAAGTTCTACCCGGGCATGCCGCCGTACGGTTCCATCGTCGCCCGGCCGATCCTGTTCCACACGCTGGCGTTCAATGAGTCCCTCAAGGGTCTGAATGAACGGGAACTCCGGTATTCCGTTCTCGGCCCGGACATCGACGCGGCCTTCATCGACGACGCGCGCAAGCGCTTTCTCGGCGAATCCGCCTATCTCGACGACCGGCCGAACGTGCCGTTGCGCTTCCTGACCGAGGCGAACCTGACCCAGGTCATCCGCCAGCAGGAGCGGATCGTCGAGACGAATCCCGACGAGGTTCGCGCGGTTCTCAACGACACGATCAAGACGATTTTCAAGGGCACCGTGCTCGAGCTCGTTCCGTTCGCCAGCGCTCCCGGTGACGTGCCCGACGATGCCGGCGACGGGCGGCCGTACCTCGTGCTCATCGGATACGACGCCGACAGCGTCCGAGCCGGCGACACCGCCGTGCCGTCACTGGTCGAACGCATTTTCCGCTTCAGGGGCGCGAGCGGCACCGACTTCCGCCGGCACCTGAACAACCTGGCCTTCGTCGTCGCCGACGACGCCCGACGGGACGAGATGCGGCGCAAGGTCATCTACCGGCTGGCCCTCGGCCAATTGCGGGCTGCCGAGCGCTTGGCCGAGCTCGCTGAGCATCAGCGGGATCGCGTCAAGGAACTCCACACAAAGTCCGAGCAAGAGCTCGCCGTCGTCATCCAGCAGTGCTACCGGCACGTCTTCTATCCGTCGCGCAACCGGCTCGACGGAGCCGCCGTCGACCTCAATCACAGCGCCATCGACGTCCAGAGCGCCTCGGAGACGCCGGGGTCGGGCCAGAAGGCGGTGGTGCGCCTCCTGCGCGATCTGAACAAGCTGCGTATGGAGGACGACGCGCCCGACTCGCCGGCGTTCATCCGCGAGCGGACGCCGTTGAAGAAGGGTCAGATTTCTACCGCCGATCTCCGGGCCGAGTTCCGCAAGGACACCTCGCTGCCGATGCTGATCGGCGACAACATCTTCGTCCGCGCGATCCGGCAGGGCGTCGACGGCGGCCACTACGTCTACAAGTCCGGGAACCTCCTCTACGGCCAGGGGGATCCGGCGACCGAGATCCGCATCGACGAGCAGTCGTTCGTCTTCACCAGCGCGTACGCCCAAGACAAGGGAATCTGGCCCCGGCGGTCGGACCCGGCGCCGGGACAGCCCTTCCCTCCCCAGCCGGAGCCGGTCGTCGGCGGGGCCGGCGAGCCCCGGCCGGGCGAACCGACACCCGTCGGCGCCCCAGTGGGCGGGTCCGAGCCGGTTCGGCCTCCTTCCGAGCCCGATTTGAGCGAGGAGGGGGTGCTGCGGGAGGCACTGACGCGGCTTTGGGAAAAGGCGCGCAGTCGCCAGATCGGCGCGATCGCGCAGCTGTCGCTCCGTCTCTTCGATCCCGGCGATGGTTTCCGCCTCATGGGCGCCGTCAACGCCATCCAGGGGGCCGGCAAGGTGGCGCGGATCGAGGGCAGCTACCAGACGACCGACGGCGGCGAGATGGAGCTCGAGTTCTCGGGCCCGATCAACGACGCGATGCCGGTGAAAGACTTTCTCGACCCGCAGCTTCGCGCCGCGCAGGATAGGCACTTCGAGTTGACCTATGCGATCGACTTTCCCGAGGGGCTATCGCTCTCGGGCGATGCACCGGAAACGCTGACCGAGCGGCTGGCGCGCTTTTCCTCCGGCGCCGCCTACGTCACCGCGACGGCCCGGGCGCAGACATGACGCCGGCGCCGGAAACTCACGTGCATGGCGAAGAGCGGTTGTCTCGGGCCATCCCCCAGTACGAGCTGCGCGCCCGCTACCACGGTCCGGAAGACCTGGAATTGGAAGTGTGGCAGGTGCCGTCGAAGGCGACGCCGCAGCTGAAGGCGCCCCAGCGGCTCGCGGGGCTGCGGGGGCGCAATCTCGCCTTGATCGAGCACCGTGTTCTCCGGCGCCTCAGGCACGTGGGCATCACGATGGGCGGGTTGCCGCTGGACGATGTGCGCCGGTTCCCCATCGACGAGGACCTGGCGCTCAACCTCGGCCTTCTGTTCCGGACGTTGGCGCCGATGCGGAGCCTCGACAACATGCGGGCGTGCGCCGAAGGCATCGAAGCGATGGGGCGCGAAGAGGCCGCCTACTGGCTCGGCATGGCCATGCACCGGAAGAACCCGCGGCGGGTGCTGTTCGCCCTGCGTGTTTTGTTGACCGACCCCCATCGCGCCCGGTGACGCGAGGGCTACCTTGGCATAAAGTAAGGAAGTGCATTTCGGGAAAGGCAGGGCCGTGGCGACCGCGACGATCACGACAAAAGGGCAGACGACGATCCCCAAGAGCGTGCGGGAACGCCTCCATCTCAAGCCCGGTGACCGGATCGAGTTCGTCGTCCAGGAGGACGGCACGGCGGTGATGGTGCCGGCGACGCTCACCCTCGATCAACTGAAGGCGGCGATTCCGCCGGCGCCGAAGGCGCTCTCCATCGAGCAGATGGACGAGGCGATCCGCCGTCACGCCGTGGCGCGGGCCGGCGAACGGTGACCGGCCTCGACACCAACGTGCTGCTGCGGCTGCTGCTCCGCGACGACGCCTCGCAGGCGGAGGCCGCCGACCGGTTCGTCGCCGGCGCCTGCACGGTCGACAGCCCATGCCTGATCAATCGCCTCGTCCTCGTCGAGGCGGTCTGGGTTCTCGAAAGCGGCTACGGCTACGGCCGCGACCAGGTGGCCGCCATCGTCGAGAACATCCTGCGCACCGAGGTGTTCGCGGTCGAGAACGCGCCGGAGGCTTGGGCGGCGCTCAAAGACTATCGGAGCGGGCGGGCCGACTTCGCCGACTGCCTGATCGGGCGCACCAACCGGATGTTCGGCTGCGCCGCCACCGCGACGTTCGACCGCGCGGCCGCCGCCCTCGACGGCTTTTGTCCGGTCTGAGCGGATAATCGGGGGAGGGGGAGATGGGGGACGAGAACGCAAAAGGTGACCGCCGGCTGATCGAGGAGTGGCTGCCGATCGCGGCGCTGGGCATCGAGAGCACGCGCGAGCGAACGCCCATGACTCCGTTTCCCGCCCCCAACCGTCTGCACGTCTGGTGGGCGCGCCGACCGCTGGTCGCTTCGCGGGCGGCGGTCCTGGCCTCCCTGCTCCCGGCCGACGCCGACCGCGACAGGTTTCTCCACATCCTCGGGATCCACGGTGACCCGGTTGCGGCGAAGCGGAAGATCGAGACAGCGATCCGGACGGGCAACCGCGTTGCGAACCCCTACGGCTATGAGCGCGCATTCAAATTTGCCCCAGACGAGAGCGACCGCAAGTGGCTTGGGGAGGTCATCGTCGCCGATGATAGCCAGAAGCCGGTAATTTTGGATCCGACCGCCGGTGGAGGAAGCATCCCATTCGAGGCCGAACGTTTGGGGTTGCCGACGATCGCCAATGACCTCAATCCTGTCGCTGCACTCATTCTGAGAGCTACGGCAGAGGCGCCGATGCAACACGGCTATGCCGTGCTACACGAGTTCGAGCGGATATCCGCTGCGTTCAGACGGCGCCTTGAGGAGCGTCTATCCACATTTTTTCCTGCGGCGCGAAGCAACGACGAGGTCGACCAAACTTTTCTCTGGTCGCGGACGGTCCGGTGCCCGTACTGCGAGGGGTTGGTGCCGCTGTCGCCCAACTGGCGGCTGGCGCCGGACGGTACCGGCGTCCGGCTGCTTCCTGAGGTCGCGAAGGGGCCGGGCAGCGCCGGTCGGGTCTGCCGCTTCGAGATGGTCAAGTCGGTCAAGCACCAGTCGGCGGGTACCGTCTCCGGCGGCGACGGCCTCTGTCCCTATCCCGACTGCGGGCGGGTGATCGAGGGCGACGTCATCAAGTCGGAGGCGCAGGCCGGCCGGATGGGCGAGCAGCTCTACGCCGTCGTCTTCAAGCGCCGGGTGCTCACCACGACCAAAACCGGCAGGAAGCGGGAAAAGTGGGTGCGCGGCTACCGTGCGCCGCGTCCGGAGGACAACGTTTCCGACCTTGTCGCCGAACGCCTGGCAAAGAAGCTCCCGGAGTGGGAAGCCCTCGACATCGTGCCGACGGAGCGTTTTCCCGAAGGCACCAACGACGACCGGCCGCTCCAGTACGGCATGCCGCTCTGGCGCGACATGTTCTCGCCGCGCCAGCTTCTCGGTCACGGCACCAGCGTCGAGGTGTATAGGGAGTTGCTCGAAACGGATCGAGCCAGCGGAAACTTGTCTGATGCGACTAAATCCGCATTTACGTATCTTGCTCTAAGCCTTGATAAGCTGATGACGTACAATTGCCGCAGTTCGCGCTGGCATCCAGGTCGCGAGGTCATGGCTCAAATATTTGAGCGCCACGATTTTTCAGTTAAATTTACATCAGCCGAGATGGCCCCTCTGATCGTCGGTCTCGGCTACGACTGGGCAATCAGGCAGACGGGGAAATGCATCAAGGAGCTGGTCGAGCTTGCTCGTCCCGATCTGGTGGCGAACGGTGGCGGCGCCGATGGTCGCCAGGGCGGTCTCGAGCTCGCGCGCCGCAACGTCACGCCGCCGGCGGTCGAGATCACGTGTAAGTCCGCCGACGCCCTCGACCACCTCGCCGACGGTTCCGTCGATGCCGTGGTCATGGACCCGCCCTACTACGCCAACGTCATGTACGCCGAGCTGTCGGATTTCTTCTACGTCTGGCTCAAGCGCACCGCCGGCTACGTCTATCCCGAGTGGTTCCGCCGGCCGTTGACCGACAAGGAGAGCGAGGCGGTCGCCAACGTCGCCAAGTTCAAGGAGCACAAGGGGGCGCGGAAGCTCGCCGAGCGCGACTACCAGCAGCGGATGGCAGCGATCTTCGCCGAGTGCCGGCGCGTCCTGAAGCCCACCGGCATCATGACGGTGATGTTCACGCATAAGGAGACGGCGGCCTGGGACGCGCTGACCAAGGGGATGATGGAGGCCGGCTTCGTCATCACCGCGTCGTGGCCGGTGAACACCGAGGCCGAGGGCTCGCTGCACATCAAGGACAAGGCGGCGGCGAACTCGACGATTTTCCTCGTCTGCCGGCCGCGGGAGATTGCCGGCACCAACGGCGACGGCATCTTCTGGGAGGATGTGGAGCCCAGCGTCGCGAAGGCGGTGCGCCGCCGCGTCGCCGAGTTCGAGGAAGCGGGGATCAAGGGCGTCGATCTCTACCTCGCCAGTTTCGGCCCGGCGCTGGAGGAGTTCTCCCGTCATTGGCCGTTGCAGCGGGGGACGCCGCGGCCGCAGCCGGAGGAACGGAAGCGCCGTCGCCAGAAGGTCCTCTTCGACGATGACTTCGATCCCTACCTGGCGACGCCGGAGGACGCGCTGGAAGCGGCGCGCCGCGAGGTGAAGCAGTGGCGGCTGGAGCAGCTGACCCATCGCAAGGCCCGCGCCGACCTCGATCCGCTGACGGCGTGGTTCGTGCTCGCGTGGGACGCCTTCCGGGCGCCCGAGTTCCCGTTCGACGAAGCGCTCCGCCTCGCTCGGGTCTGCGGCGTCGACCTCGACGACGACGTCGTCGGGACGCTGGCGGAGAAGAAGGGGAGCGACCTCGTCATGTGGGACTCGGGCAAGCGTGCGGCGAAGGGTGCCATCGGCGCCGCCGACGGATCGCGGGCGATGATCGACGCGCTCCACCACGCCGCCCATGCGGCGCGCATCCGAACGTTGGAGGCGGCGCGGGAGGTGCTCGATGCCGCCGGCGTCGCGACCGACCCGGCGTTCCTGACCGCCCTGGAAGCTGTGCTTGAGGTGCTGCCGGTCTCCAAGTCCTTCACTGGCATCGACGAACCCTCAGGCCTTGTTGCCGAGGCGGCGCGCGACTTCGATGCTTTGGAGAAGCTCCGCCGCCTCGCCTTCACCGACCAGGTCGACGCGCCGGCGCAACTGGAGTTCTGGAAGGAGGCGGTGGCGTGAAGCTCACGCTAGCTCGCTAATGGCTGTATGAGCCTCCTGACCGACCAGGGCTGGAAGACAAAGTACACGCCCGACGACGGCGACCTGGTCCGGCTCTTTTATGTCCCGGCGCTTGACTGTGCCGTCCGGTACGATCGCACTACGGGCTATTTCTCGGCATCGGCGCTCGCGGTGGCCGCGCGCGGCATTGAGGGCGTGGTGCGCAACGACGGTCGGATGCGGCTGATCGTCGGCTGCACCCTGGAAGAGCCCGAGGTTAAGGCGATCGAGCAGGGAGCCGCGCTTGCCGACTGCGTCGTTCAGAGCATGCTTCGCGCCCCCTTCGACGATCTTGGCAAGCGGGCCGAAGCGGCCTTGGAACTGTTGGCCTGGATGGTGGCCCGCGGGATCCTTGAGGTGAAGGTCGCGGTACCGTGCGACCGGCATCGCCGTCCGGTGGCCGGCACGGCGTTGTTCCATGAGAAGTGCGGCATCATCGAGGACAAGACCGGCAGCCGCTTGGCGTTCGCCGGCAGCATCAACGAGACACTGCAGGGCTGGAGACACAACTGGGACAGCTTCCACGTTTTCACCGATTGGGAAGGCGCCCGGGCGCACGTCGAGGACGAGGAGACGACCTTCGCGCGGCTGTGGGCCGACAAATCGAAGACGGCGATCGTCGTCGATGTGCCAACGGCTGTGAAGGAACGGCTGCTGCAATTCTTGCCGGCGGATGACCAGCTGCCACGGCGCCTGGAGGAGGAGACGATCGAGGAAGTTGCGAGGCGCCAGCCAACAGAGCCTCCCGCAGAGCCGATACCGCAACCAACGGCCAACGACCTCCGCCGTCTCGTCTGGAGCTTCATCCATCACGCGCCGGAGATGGCGAACGGCGGGGAGCGGATCGGCGAGGCGACGGCGGCCGTGACGCCCTGGCCGCATCAGATCCGGGCTTTCCAGCGCCTCTACGACAACTGGCCGCCGAAGTTGCTCATCGCCGACGAGGTCGGTTTGGGCAAGACGATCGAGGCCGGGTTGCTGTTGCGGCAAGCGTGGCTGGCCGGACGGGCGCGTCGAATCCTGATCCTCGCCCCGAAGGCGGTTCTGAAGCAGTGGCAGATCGAGCTGCGGGAAAAGTTCAATTTGAACTGGCCGATTTACGACGGCGGTGGTCTCAGCTGGTATCCCTGTCGCGCCCTGAACCAAGCGGCGAGCCGACCCGTTGCGCGCGACGCGTGGCACCGGGAGCCGGTCGTCATCGCCTCCAGCCAGCTGATGCGGCGACGCGACCGGGCGGCTGAGTTGCTGGCGGAGGCGGAGCCTTGGGATCTCGTCGTCCTGGACGAAGCGCATCACGCGCGGCGGAAGGGCGCAGGGTCGGCAACGGAAAAAGGGCCAAACCAGCTCCTGAGGCTGATGCTGGGGCTTCGCGACCGCACCAAGGGGCTTGTCCTGCTGACCGCGACGCCGATGCAGGTGGACCCGGTGGAGGTCTGGGACCTCCTCGCGCTCCTGGGCATGCCACCCGAGTGGACGCCCGACGCTTTCCGCAGTTTCTTCGACGTCGCGGCACGGCCCAACCCGTCACACGCCGAGTTCGAGCGGCTGGCGACCCTCTTTCGAGCCACCGAGGCGACGTTCGGGCCGGTGTTGCCTGAGCACGTAACGCGCTTCGTGCCGAACGGGAGCGCGTTCAAGGCCAAGAGGTTGCTCAAGGCGCTGCGGGACGGTGCCTCGATCCCGCGGCGGCATCTGGAGACCGCGGACCGGAAGACGGCGTTGACGGTCATGCGCGCCAGCACACCGGTCGCACGGCTCGTCTCTCGGTACACGCGCGACTTGCTGCGGCGCTACCACAAGGCGGGAAAGATCAGCGCGCGGATCGCCGATCGGGAGGTCCGGGACGAGTTCATCGATCTCAGTCCCGATCTTGAACGGCCGCTCTACGAGGCCGTCGAGGACTACATCTCCAAGACCTACAACCGCGCCGATCCCGACCGCAAAAACGCGGTCGGGTTTGTGATGACCGTCTATCGACGACGGTTGGCGAGTTCCTTCTACGCGCTCCGGCGTACGCTCGAGGCGCGGCTGAACAACGTCCACGACGCCGATGAGGAAGATGCGGCCGACGACGAGAGCGCCGACGAGGTGATGGATGCGGAGGAGGTCGCGCAGAAGAAGATGGAGGCTCTCGTCGCCGAGGAAACGAACGAAATCGCCGATCTGCTTGAACGGATCAGAGCCTTGCCGCCGGACAGCAAGGTCGAGCGGCTGAAGGCGGTTTTGCGCGGCTTCAAGGACGGCGGTTACCAACAGGTGATGGTCTTCACGCAGTACACCGACACGATGGACTTTCTGCGCGACCACCTCGCCAGGGAATTCGGAGGACGCATGATGTGCTTCTCCGGGCGCGGCGGCGAGGTTCTATCGGCGGACGGATCGTGGACCTCGGTAAGCCGCGAGCGGATCAAGAAGCGGTTTCGTGATGGCGAAGCGGAGTACCTGATCTGCACCGACGCCGCGGCGGAGGGACTCAATTTTCAGTTCTGCGGCGCCCTGGTGAATTACGACATGCCGTGGAACCCGATGAAGGTGGAGCAGCGCATCGGCCGCATCGATCGCCTCGGGCAAAAGCACGGGATTATTCAGATCGTCAATCTGCACTACCGCAACACCGTCGAGGCGGACGTCTATGTGGCCCTCGGCGAGCGGATCAACCTGTTCCGAACATTCATCGGCAAGCTGCAACCGATCCTGGCCAAGTTGCCGAGCCGGATCGCGGACGCGACGCGAGCATCGGGCGACCGGGCACTGGCGAGGCAGGAGACGGTCAACGCGATCGAACAGGACGTCGACGAGGCAGAGGCGGCCGGTTTCGACCTCGACGAGATCGTGCCGACGGATCTGGAGGAGCCGGTCCGGCCGGAGCCTTTGTACGACATGGACGATCTCGATCGTATTCTCGGGCGCCCCGATCTCCTGCCGCCGGGTGTTGACGTCAGTCCTCTGCATGGAAGCAATCGCCAATGGAGCTATGATGAACCTGGCAGAGTGGAGCCGATCCGTTTGACCACCGACCCGGCATTGTATGAGGAACATCCTGAAAGCGTGGAGCTCTGGTCTCCGGGGAGTCCTGCGTTTCCCGTCGTGGACGAAATGGCGTCTCAGGAGGATATCCGCGGTCACGCTTCGACTTTGGTCAGCGTTTTCCCGCGGATCGCGGGCCGCAAGTAGCTCGTCGCTTGTGACTCTCAGTTCAGCGGCACGTCGCCTTGGCTATCGGACGCAGCATTTTGAACCTGCTGCTCTTCTGCAAGGAGCCCATATTCGTCGAACGGAGTGCGCGAGCATGGTTTGGCCGAAGGGAACGTCTAATTGGAAACGTGTTACAAACACATTTGCATGGGCTTCTAGCTCAACGGACAAGAAGCGTTTTGTTGCCGGACGGTCAGCTGTGTGGACTGAAAATGGGTCTCGAGGAATTCAGAGAAAAGATCAAAAAGGGCACGCGTACCACCGAGCAACTGCGCCAAATGCTAAAGAACGCTGAAAGACTTGGAAAGAGCGAAGAAGCGCGGATCATTCGGGATCAATTAGAGAAACAAGCGCCGCTTGGACGCAAGGCAAAGAAGGGTGGAGCTGTTCCCTCACAAGTATCTTTCCGAGGCAAACACAAACGATGTCGCACGTCCATCGAAGGTTATGTTTGGCTAATTGACCAGTTCATACATGCGAAACCAGAAAAATTCCCACATATAGACTGGGAAAGACGGCTCCACTTAAAGGATGTCAGTGGACGGACGTATCTGGCACCAAGTCCTTTGGAGCTTTTCCCACAATCACCGAGTCTTGCAAATAACGATGCCAATTACAAGAAGTTAAGAAACGGATGGTATTGTGATGCCAATTTGTCCAACGAACATAAGAGAGAACTTCTTGCGAGGATCGCATACGTGTTGGGATTTTCAAACACGGAATGGGTATGGATAACCGACGAACACCCCGATACGCTTTATATGTCGTCATTAGATGACTTTATTTAGGGGCGAAAAGCCACCGCCGGCGGTAATAATAGAATTCGCTTCGGTATTACAGCACCAGAGCGGTTTCGCACATGGCGCAATTATTCTGAACGCTATCGCTTCATGACGGACGCGGCCGTGGAGCGTCCCGCTAGGGCCGCCGTCGCCACCTACTCGATCGGCGCCCGGACGCTTCGAAAGGCGCCCTCGGTCCAGACGACCGCCTCGGAGCAGTGGCGGAGGGTGATACCGCCGCACTCGAGGTCGTGGAGGGCGAGGAGCAGAATGCGGTTGGGGCCCCAGTCGACGACGCGCCAGGCCTTGGCGAGGCGGGAGTAGACGGTAGCGGCGACGATGACGTGGATCATGCAGCCGCCGGTGCCGCAGAGTAGGGACGCGGCGGAGGAGCAGCCGAAGTGGCCTTCGTCGATGATGGTCTCGGGCAGGTCGTCGCCGGTGAGGTCGACCTCGGTTACGGCGCTAGGCTAGAGGGTAGGCGGCCGTGCTCGAAGCCCCCATAGTTGGTCCGGCCGGAAGCGAGTTGCACGCGAGCCTTCATTGTTCGGCTTGGCCAGCATACCGATAGAAACGCTCCGATGTGTCATCGGGGCGGGACCGCTTCTTCTTTCAAATCTTCTTTTGCCCAGGCAAGAACGCGATCGACGCAGCCGTCGAGGTCGTCGCGGACCTGCCAAACCCAAAAGCGCATCACGTCCCAGCCCAGCTCCATCATCCGCTGGTTGCGCAATTGGTCAGCGTAGCGAAGATGTCCGTCCCAGGCGCGGTGGTAGTGTTCGCCATCGACCTCGATGTCGAGCTTGCGGCCGCCGGCGAAGAGGGCGAGGTCGAGCCGATATTTGTCAATGGGATACTGCGGCACCGTCCGCAAGCCCTTGACATAGAGAGCGCAGTAGAGCCGCTGCTCCCAATCCGAGACGGTTGGATCGTCTGGGAGCGGGTGCTCGGGCCCGCAATCGATGGCATCGGTGACGCTAGCCTTGGTCGGCGTGCCATCGAGTGTGTCGATGTATCGGACAAACTTTTCGAGATGCGGGATCCCCGAATGAAGCGCCGACGTTCGGTCGCCGACGACGATCAAACCGCCGCGTGCGCGGGTAATGGCGACATTGAAGAGGTTGCGGCTTTTGCCCCCTTTTAAGAATTGTTTCGTCCCCTCCTCGATACCCGGCGCGATTACCGGGGAGAAGAGCATGACATCGCGCTCGTCGCCCTGAAAGCCGTGGGCGGTGTGGCACAGGAAGTCGTACGCTCTGAGCGTGTTCGCCAAGTCCGCATCCGCCAGGATAAGAGCGTTGATCTTTTCCTTCTGCCCGCGGAAAGGCGTGACGACGCCGATGGTGCCCTTGAAGTCGCCCAAGGCAACGAGCTGACGCAATTGCTCGACAACCTGCAACGCCTCCAAATGATTAACGATCCCCTCCTCGGGCGTCTTGGTTACCCCCCCTGGCACGTCGATCCAACGCAACGGCGGCGGGTCGAGATAGACCTTAAGCGACTCATAACGTGTCGCGACCCGCAACGTCCCGTCGTAAAACTCATCGTTGGCGAAGCGGATGACCTCGGCAACCGACCGGAAGTGGTCTTTCAGATTGAGAACAGACGCAGGATCCACCAATCCTGCCGCACGGTCGAACAATGAATTTGCCGAATAGGACCAGCCAAGCTCGATGTCGTGAGTTTGCATAAACTCGATGTCTTGCTTTTTGGGTATCGCGGAAATGTGGGGGAGCTGCATCGGATCGCCGATGATAACGGCCCGCTTCGCCCGCCAAAGCAGGGGCAGCGCCGACGCAATGTCGTTCTGAGACGCTTCGTCGATCACGACGAGATCAAATACTCCTGGCTCAAATGGCAGCCCGCGTGCCCGCAAATTGGTGACACACCAGCACTTAAGGGTGGGCAACGTTTTCGGAAACAGCGCGTAGTACTGTCCCCATACAGCCTTGCTGTTGCTTCCATCTTTGGCGGTCTTGAGGTTCATAATAAGTTTCAGTGCCGCGTTGAAGTTGGCAAGCGATATTCTCTCCGCAGCGGTGAGGCGGGCGGGGGCCGTTTTCAGCGACAGTTCCCACAGCCGCCGTGAGTTGGCCGCGAGATCGGCGATCGCCTGCATTCGCAACCGGTCGACATCAGGCGGGGTTCTGTCCTCGTCGAGCGCGCGCAAGCTGCGCCAATAAGCTATGCCTGCCTCGATCTCACCGAAGCGGGCGCTAACCTGGGCAATGACGCGTTGGCATTCGGCAAGGTTGCCGTCGTCAAGAGTGGGTGCCGGCACCGGAAGCGCAAGCACGTCCACGATGTCGACCGCGCCCGCAAACGCCAATCCGGCGCGGCGTATGCGTTTTGAGCCGACGAGCGGCCAGACACAGCGGACCAACACAGACTGGGCGTCGCGGCGTGCCTCGGCGAGCAGGCGTTGAGCGGACTCGACGCGTGCCCGCCAGTCGGCGATCGGGGCCTCTTTCAAAATCCTGAAACGCTCGTCGCCGATCCGTTCACGCAACGGCTCGCAGCGTTCGGCTAGGACGCACACATCGTTGCGGCGCTGTATGATTTCGTCGAGTTCCCGGTCGAGGTCGTCGAGACGCAGCATGATCTGGTGATGCCTGCGCTCGGCCGCGTTGATGTTAGCGTTGTCACCAGAGTCAATCGCCGCCGCCAGCATTTGGTCGATCGATGCCGAAACGGCTTCAAGGTGCACGGCGTCACCGAACCGGAAAACGGCAGGCCGCGCCGCGAGACCGTTCACACGAGCTTCGACGACGTCGACCGCCTTGTTGTTGCGACTCGCCAGCAAGACCGTCTCGCCGCGACGGACGGCGTTGACCACGAGCGCCGACACCAGCTGCGACTTGCCGGTTCCGGGCGGCCCAGTGATGACGGTGAGAGGCTCCTTCAGCGCCGTCGAGACCGCTTGGCGCTGTTCGGTGTTGAGCGGCATGGGCTCGAGGATGAAGTCGGGTGCCGTCGCCGCTGCGCGTGACCGCCCTTGCAATCCGTTGAGCCAGTGTCCAAGCGCCGTTTCCGTGACTTGTCCAATGGCAACCTCGGAGAGGTGTTTCAACTCGGTTTCAAGGCCGGCCGTGAACCGCGGCCTGTCGGCGGCAAACAGAGCCGCGCAGTTGTAAACTCCGCCGGTCGCGAGCCGGCACATCGCGCCATCGCCGTTGAGGGCGTCGGGCGTCAGATCTTCCTGCCATGGCCACTCGGGTCTCGCGCTTGGCAGGCGGGCGACGAGCGCACGAAAATCGGGAAGCTGTTCCGGCGGCGCGGTCAGTCCAAGTTTTTCCAAGAGGTCGATCGCCTCGTCGGTCGTAGTTCCGCCGTCAGCCGACGGGGGCAGCGCCTTCAGGGCGCCGAAATTGAGCGATGGAAGGTCTTCAGCGTCCCCCGTTTGCAGATCAAACGACAGAAGCAGGATCGGCCATAATTTTGCTCCTGTCTTCGTCTCCTCGACAAAAATCGGATAACCGAAGAACACCGTCTTTTTGTCGATCGCGTGTCTTTGCAGCCAGTTTGCGACCGGCGGCTGCCGACGTGCGCGTTCGAACTCGCGGGAGCCGGGAAGATACGGCACGGCGACATAGTCGAGTTGAACGGGAGTGGCGGCGTACTTGCTTGTCACGTACGCGCCGATCTCAAGCGCGTCATAGGCAATGCAGCGCAGGTAGTACTGACACAGACGATGTAAGATGCTTGGCTGGTCGACAGCGCGACGGTCGTCCATTTCGGGGCGTCCCTGGTTCCCCATGACGCTATCTCATGGAAGCTATCAAAAGTACAGGCAACCTAGAGCTTTTTTGCAGGCAAAGACGCTGAGTTCGCTTGAGGTCGTTGTCATGATGACAGACAGCGGATTTGTAGGAGGCCAAAAGCGTAACATCAGCGTCGAGGCTGCCTGCAATTAATGCGAGGCCCCTAAGGCCGCCCGCGGTTGCCGTCGTGCCCAGGAGTCGCCAGGAAGGCCGTGGATTCGCGACGGGGCGCTGGCCGGTCTCCGGGGGCCGGGCGACGGCCGGATGCCCGTCAGTGAGTCTGAAAATGACTCCTCGGGGCCTTCACCACCCGGCGGTCAGTGCGTGGTCGCGGGCGCCATCGGCGGTAGCTCGCACCAGTTGCCGGCGGGCCCGTTGAACGGTTCGCCGCGGACGACGCCGACGAGCATGTCGCGCTTGGACAGGCCGCCTCGGGTCATGGCGTCGAGCCACGCGTCGAGTGTGGACGGAAGGCATTCGACGAGGACGACGTGGCGGCGGAAGGTGGCGCAGGCTCGTACGGCGAGCTCGTAGAAGTGCGGGTATGACGCGCAGGAGACGATCACGGCCTTGGCGGCGTCGCGGAAGAGGCGCTTGAGGGAGCGCTGGTGGAACGCCCGGGGACCCTTGGAGGTGTGCAGGTCGTCCCCGATGAGCACGAGGATCGGCCGGCGGATGCCTTCCTTTGGAGGCCAGAAGGGCACCCGGGACTGGACAATGTCCAACGTCGCGAGGCCGTCGTCGCGCACGGCGCGGAGGAGTACCGCCCGGTGGGGCGCGACAGTTGCGCACTGGGCGATCATCTCAACCAGCCGCTGTGGGTCGACGCTCTCGCGACACAAAAGAGTGGGTTCGCGTGGTGCGCTCATGTTGTTTGTCCTCGCTTCTGGGTTGTGGTGCCCGTTCGATGGGCGGGAAGCCCTAAGGGCGGAAAAATGGCACGGGCAAAGCGTGCTCGGCCCGTTTGAGTGCCCGGTTTACCGGGCACCAAACGGAGTGCTTGCCCGTTTACATTTTTCCTTAGGGCAAATGCGTTAAACGGGCAGGCCTTCTGCACGTTTGGGGGCACGTTTGGATGGGGGTCAAACGGGCGCATCTGGCTGCCCCGCGCCGGGCCGTTTGGTGGGGTCGACAAAGAGGCCTTTTGCCTTCGACCGGCGGCCCCCCGACTTGTACTCTTCAACTCTTAGTTGTCCGGAGCCCACCCACGAGTTGACAATCTCGCGGCACTGCTTCTCGGACTTGTCGAATGTGTGCTCTTCGACGACACGCCACGCGGCGCGGTCCCTGGCGTTGGGCGCATCGGAGTACCGCTCGCCATCTGGCAGGCCGGCGTCGATAGCGTCGAGAATGCGCTTAATGAGCGCGCCGCTCAGGCCCGCCCAGGTGGCTGGGGGGGACCAGGGCTCGACCGTCTGAACATCATCGCCGTCGGGATAGTCCGCCGTGCCGTTGTCCAACCGGACGGACGCAAGGCGAAACCAGGTCGCGTCGGCGCTGGCGAAGGTCAAATTGAGCTTGCCGTCGTCGAGACGGACGTAGCGGCGGCGGTCGGCTTCGGGAACGTTGAACGTCTGGGCCTCCTGGGAGGTCATCGGCGTTAGGGTGAGGCCGATCCGGGCGGCATCGATCAGGGCCTTAGCGCCGCGGGCGGAGTCCGTGTTGCCGGCTTCGGCCGGTCCCTTGCGGGTGTGGTGGGCGAGGGCCACGGCGACATTTGCCCGGTCAGCGACCCTGCCGAGGACGTTGACCGCTGCGTCGGTGGCGCGGTTGTCGTTCTCGGGAGCACCCGAAAGCTTCACCCACGGGTCGAAGGTGACGGCTTCGATGTCCTCCCGCCGGCAGAGAGCGACCAGGCCTTCTTCGGCGTCTGTCGCAATAACGTTGCCGGCGTCGTCGGTCGTCATAAGGGTCAGGGTCGACCGATTTAGACTGGCGACGTGGAGCCACTCACGCAGGTCAGCGGGGTCGATACGGTGATGCCGGCAGGCGGCCGTTAGGCGGCGTCTAAGCTCGTCGGCGCCGTCCTCGAATGACAGGATGAGGACCCGGGCGCGGTGATGGACGCCCAGACCGAGCAGGTCCCGGCCGCTCGCCAGCGACAACGCCATGGCGATGAGCAGGCTTGTCTTGCCGCTGCCGCCGGCCGCCGCGATCACGGAGACGAATTGCCGGCAGAGAACGGGTCCGAGCAGCCATTGCCGCGGGGGGATCGGTTCGGCGAGGAAGTCGGCGATGTCGGTAGGGGCGATGTCGGCCCAGGAGCCGGGCGACGGGGAGACGTCCGACCGGCCGTAACCTTGCTGTCCGGCGTCAGGCATGGCGGGGTTTCCCTGGAGCGCGGGAGTGCACAGGTCGCGCGGCTGGCGCTCTGCCAGCACTTCTACGGCCGGTGGCTCGGGTGACTCCTCCTGATCTGCGGCAGTAAGTATGCGAGCGGGCGCCGGAGCGCCTGGGGCTGAGGCCGTTCCGGAACTGTTGGTCCCAAGGCATGATTGCTCCCCAGCCCCTCGGCGAGCGGAAGATGGCCCGCGATCGAGGAAGGCTGGGATCTCCGAGGGATCTGTCTCCGGCTCCATCACGAAGCCGGCCGCTCGTGGCGTATCCGTGGTCATGGGACGTGGGCTCTACTCGCCCGCGTCGGACGTGGTGTGGCGCTTGCGGGGGTGCAGGATAGATTTGCCGCGGCTCTTCAACGTAACGCACGGTTGTCTCGTCGCCTCTGCGGCGGGCTTGTTCGTTGAGCCGGCACAGACAGTGGCGTCCCGCTCGAGGCGGGGAAGTGCGCTCAGGTAGTCCTCGAGTGACCGAACGATGACGAGGGTGCGTCGGCCATGCTTACGGGCGTCGATGCGGCCGGCGCTGATCGCTTCATAGAGCTTCGTCCGACCGATGCCGCTCATGCGGATCGCTTCCGGGACGGGGACGGCAAAGGGGGCGTGGGTTGCCACGGTTACATCTCCATTCATGTCCGCCCGTATGTTGGCGGCTTCCGCCGGACCAGTCCGGCGCTCAGGAGAATGTTGTGGGGGGCGCGTAGACCGCGATAAAGAGCCGCGAAAACCCGAAACGATTATAGTTTAGCGTTCTTGTTTCGCGGGCTTTCGCGCTTGTGCTCATTGAATGGTTTGCGTATGTGCTTTTCTATCGTTTTTAGTGCCGGCACATCTTCAGCTTTGAGCTCTTTCTTGGCCAAGTCGTGAATGGCGTCCGCTTCTGCGTTCAGTTTATCGTGGACTTCGCCAGCCGAGGCTCTCTTGCCAAACGTAGCTAGGATCCATTTCTCCTTGCTAGGACGCCCAGGCGGCCTCGGTTTGACGAGTTGTTCGTCGTCATTGACCGTAAAAGACGCGTGATTAGAGACAAACGCGAAATTGCTTGTGTGTTTCGGCCGCCTTACACGTAGCCCGACCCATTGGCGGGCGCCGAGTTGGGCCGAGGACCGGTCATAGTCGATTGTCAGGTCACGTATGAGGTCAGGGTCGAGCACTCTCGGCGCCGGCGCTTCAGAAGGAACCGGATCGAACCAGCCGGTAAGCACCAGCCTACCGCTGCAAAGGTGGCGCCGCAGATCTCGTCTTAGCTTGTCCAGAAGGTAGTCGGCTTTGTCATTGTCGCGATCGTTCTCGGCGAGATACCGTGTTGCCTCATAATCGGCCCAGTCGCCCGGGTCAGAGAAGCGCTCCAGGGCGTCATTGAGGCTTAGTCCGGTTTCGGAGCTCTCGAATCCGGGGATGCCCTCGAGCCAATCGACGGGTTGGCCTGCCCAGGGGTCGCCCCAAAACCGCGGCGGGGTCACCACATCGCTGTCTGGCCACGTCCACTGGTGGTCCTCAAGCCAGCGGCAGCATCGGAGAAAGTCGCTGCGGCAAATCTCGATGGAGGAAACCGCGAAAATCTCGTCCGTCTCCCGGATATTCGTGTATTGCTTATAGTTAAAGGGGAGAGCCGTTGGAAGGTGCGCTGTTCGCTCTTCTAGATTTAATACCAGTGATTCGTACACAGCCTTTACATGCAATTTCATGCTTAGGTCATCAAATACCTTATCGCCCACGGGTGCCACAGTTCTCGCAAAAGCACCATCTTGCACGGAGTAATTCTCCGCTTTACAGCAGTTATCTGCCAACTGCCTCGGTATTCTGCATTGGAAACGGCCATTAAGATGGAGCTCTATCAATGAGCAGAGCGCATCTCGTGGCGCCTTGCCTGCCTCCGCGGCCCACTCCTCCGCGATGGCGTCAAACGTCTTTCGGTCTGGGTAAAGCGTTTCGCTCTCGCCTGCCAATTGACTTCCCCCTCTAACCAGCGACCGATCGCGCCGATGACGCCCAGCTGACCGGTGCCTATCCGCTCCGGCTTCCGCGCATACTATCGCACCTGGAGGCGATGAACGTTGCCTTGCGATCGGCCGTTCATGGCGTTCGGCGGCCAACAGCCGGACCAGCTGGAAGTTTACGCTTTCGCCTCGGCCCTCGCCAAAGGCAGGACCTGTCCGTTGCGCGAGTCCCGGTCGCAGAACGCGCCCCATGCCGCCATCATCGCCCGCCGCTTCTCCCGCAGGTCGGAGCGCCGGTAGGCCCGTTCGACGGCGTTGCCGACGGTGTGGGCGAGGCACATCTCGGCGATTTCTCGAGGGAAGTTCGTGGACTCGCCGGCCCAGTCCCGGAAGGAGCTGCGGAAGCCATGAACCGTCGCGGCGACTCCCATGCGCCGGAGCAACATCGTCAGTGTCATGTCGGAGATCGGGCGATCGTCGCGCCCGCCGGGGAAGACCAGGGTGGCTGGGTCATCGGACGTCCGCAAGGCCTGCGCCTGCTCCAGGACCGTAATGGCCTGGTCCGACAACGGCACAACATGCGGCACGTGGCCCTTCATGCGATGGGCCGGGACGTGCCATTCGTAGGCCTGCCAGTCGATCTCGGACCACCGGGCGCCGCGGGCCTCGCCGGACCGGGCTGCCGTCAGCACGACGAACCGTAGCAGCCCCTTGGTCAGCTCTCCGGCGGTCGTCTCGTCCATGTCTTTCAGGAAGCCGGGCACCTCCTGCCAGGGCACCGCGGCGAAGTGGTTGGTCCGTTTCGGCTGCTTCGGCAGACCTCGGGACACGGCGCGCATAGGTGCCTCGCTGTCCCGCCAGCCCTTCGCGTGCGCGTAGTCGAGGACGGTCCCGATCCGCTGGCGGACGCGCCGTGCGGTCTCGGGGATCGTGAGCCAGATCGGGGCGAGGACGTCGCGCACCAGCGGCGCCGTCACCGCGTCGACCGGCATGTCGCCGAGGGCGGGGAAGGCATAGGTCTGAAGCGTGCTGAGCCATTGTGCGGCGTGCTTCGCGTTGCGCCAGGACGGCAGGTGCTCGCGGTGTACCTGTTCGGCGGCCTCCCGAAACGTCGGCACGGGGGACGCGCCTGCGGAGTCCTGAGAGGCATGCTTCGCGGCCACGGGGTCAATGCCCTGCCGGATGGCGCCACGCGTCTCCCGGGCCTTCTCACGGGCCTCAGCGAGACTCACGTGAGCGGCCGAGCCGAGGCCGATGTCGCGGCGCCGTCCGTCGACCATCGTTCGCAGGATCCAGGACCGGGCGCCGCCCTTGCCGACAAGCAGGAACAATCCCGCGCCGTCACCGTACTTGCCGGGCTCGCGAGCGGCGCGTACCGATAGTGCTGTGAGTGTGCCCATGGCGGTGATCCGTTCCCCACGATCTTCCCCACATTATAACGCGGTTTGGGGCGGACGGCAACGGAGGGTGGCGGACAGGCGGACGATTAACGTACTGCTTCTGAAACGGAATATCTATAACCGCGGATGAGCACGAACAAAGTTTCGACGGTCACCCCCTCCGCCAGGGCGGAACAGATGGACACGCCGACTGCGCGACAGCGCACTACAATTCGAAGTGCTAAAGTCTCTCACGTCGGTCTGATAGGTTAAGACGCATGTGCCAAAACAGACGCGGGCTCGCGCTTCTGAATTTTCACGGATGGAAGTCGAGGTGACATCTCCTTGACAAGAACATATTAAGAACATATAGCATGCCAAAAAAACGATCCGGTATGGGTGCGTGAATGAGAGTGGCAGGTTATATCGCCGCATTTATTGGAGGCGTGATTATCTGCTACCTCCTGTTGGCACTCGGGGTAGTTGACAAAATAGATGGCATTCCCGGCACTCAGGAGGAACCCGCATTATCTCTTCCGACATACCTAAGTTTTCTAAGTGTGATGTTGACAGCAGCGACTGCCGTTCTGGCAGCCGTTGCAATCTTCATCGGTATCGTCGCAGCATTCACTTTCAGAGAATTGAGTGAAAAAGCAGAGAATGCCGCTCAAAAAAGGGCGGATGAAGCCCTATCCGACGAAGTGATCCGCGGTCGGATCGACGAGATAGCATTTGGGAAACAGCGGAGGCGGTCGCTCGAAGAGCTAGAAGGTGATTTCGACCCCACGGATACAGGCGAAAGATAGGAGGTGATAATGGCTTCGAGGGAATTGGCAAAAATAAATCCGTATCAACGAAAAATTATTGATAAGTTTTTAGAAGAATTGCCGGTCAAACTTGGCAGTTTAGCGCTTGAACTCGGGGTAAGAGGTATCAAAGTATCAAGCCTGCGCACAGGAGTGTCTGGACAGATCACAAACGAAAATGGTCAATACATAATTCGTGTGAACAGGAACGAAGCTCGTGAACGTCAGCGCTTCACGATAGCCCACGAGCTTGCGCATTATCTTTTGCATCGGCACGTGATTGACAGTTCTCCTGACGGAATTACAGATAATGTTCTGTACCGTTCGGGGGCCCCTGAACGCATGGAGTATGAGGCCAATAGACTAGCCGCGGATTTAATCATGCCAATAGACTTAGTTAAAAGGAAGTTGATGGAGGATTTTGGGGGAATAGTGACTGAAGCCACAATAGAGAGCCTTGCTGCGAGCTTACAAGTGTCCAAAGCTGCTATGGAAATTCGCCTTTCTAGTTTCTCGGAGGCATAAAAGGAAGCATGGCCCTTGATGACAAAGACTACGTCCCGACCCTAGCTGTCCGCGCTAGTGAAATGAACGGACTTGAATTCTTGCCGAGTGCAACTAAAGACCGGATGACGCCATGTTTCCTTCTGGCGCCTTGGGCAAACTCCAGCTCGCTTGAACGTACAGTTACTCGAATTGAACGGGCCTTTCCAAACCGACCATTCATTTTGGACATCGATCGGGATTATCAGTTTACCGACCTTGAAACTGCCCCGCAAAGCGAACTGGCGCATCTAATGGACCCAGCGAATTGCTTTAGAAACTGGGTCGAATTTGTTAAAACTCACAAAAACGTTTGGCCTTGCATTCAGTCGCGAGGCCAGTCTGAAGCTGAGATCAGGACACAGATTGAGGCATTTCAAGCGCAAGAACGCCCCTATTGCATGAGAATTGTCCGGGATCGTTTTCCAGACAATGTAGAAGAGATCGTTGGTGCGTTCGCTGCAGGCGGTGCGGCGGACTTTGCGATCATATTGGAAGGCGGTTGGACGCGCGACTCCCTGAGCCTTGCCGTTTGGTTTACCGGGGTCATCGCACAGAGCCTTGAAGCGATTGATGCAACGGTACCGACCGTCATTTCTTGCACCTCTGTTCCGAAAACGTTCACTGCATTCAGCAGCGAAACACCCACAACCGTGAGGTTCAATAACCGCCAATTGGTGGACCAAGTGGCTCGAAACTCCAACAGAACGCGCGTCATCTATGGAGACTGGGGCAGCACGCGACCTCGCGAATTCGGAGGTTATGCCAACCGTCCTTTGGTTCGTGTTGACTACCCCACCAACAGCGCGTGGCACATCGCGCGAAATAAGGAAGAAGAATGGGGTTTTCGAAATGCAGCCCAGGCAATTGTTAATTGCCATGAATGGGATGGCAATCTTGGGATCTGGGGCGAAGAGATGATCCAGAACACCACAATAAATGAAGAGTTGGGCATTAACACGCCGCAGAAAAACATCGCCACTCGTGTGAACATTCACCTACACAGGCAGGCATTCAATGGACTTCCACCGAGCGATCCGATTGAATTTGATGAGGATTGGCAGGACTGAGCTGAAGCAGCATATTCTGTGCTCCTGACCTATAAACGGGATACTTAAGTCGCAACCAAACTGGTCCACACTCCCAAACTCTAGGAGGGTTGAGGATAGTGGAAGAGTTTTGATTGGGCGATGCCCAGCAACAGCGACTGACGCTGCCCATATCCGGCCGGTGCAAAACGATGGCCCCGACATTGTGCACAACGGCATCGCACTGTCCGGTACGGCACACTGGATGTTAGGTGTTTAGTCCCGGCATTTGGTGGTGGTGGCGTCACGCCGGCGGCTTCTTTTTTCGCGACGCAACCACGACTGCCCGCTCAAAAAAATGGCGGTAGAATCCCATGCCCGAGAGCATTGCGGCAACGAAGACCAACGCTTTGCCGCTGCCTGTGGCGACGGCCGCGAGTGCCGGACCAGGACAGAAGCCGACCAGTCCCCATCCGAGGCCAAATAGCGCCGATCCCGCGACCAGCCGCACATCGATATCCCGGCGCGTCGGCAACGCGAACGCTGGCGCCAGCAGCGGCTGACGGCGGCGCAGTGCCAACGCATAGCCGACGTACGTCACGGTAAGGGCACCGGCCATGACCAACGCCAGGCTCGGATCCCACGCACCGCGCGCGATCGCGGCGACATCGAGAAAACTCAGGATCTTTGGCGGATCGATCATGTGCGAAACGGTCAATCCAACGCCGAACAAACTCCCGGTGACGAAAGCGACGAACAACCGCATGGCATTATCCCCCGAACGCGTGCCGTTCAAGAAAGACGACAAAGGCAGCCATGCACATGAACACGGCGGTGGCGACCAGAGAGCGCGCCGATAATCGCGCCAGACCACAAACGCCGTGCCCGCTGGTGCAGCCGTTCCCCAGCCGGGTGCCGAGGCCGACGAGGAAGCCGCCAACGATAACCGTGAACAGCGATGCGTCAACGGAAACCACAGGCAGCGCGTTCTGCATCAGGCCGACGCCAAGTGGTCCCGCCATCAGGCCGGCAACGAAAGCGAGCCGCCAGCCTTTTGCCTCGCCATCGAACGCGAGCAGGCCGGCCACAATGCCAGCAATGCCGGCGATACGGCCGAGGAAAAGCATCAGCATGACGGCGCCGAGCCCTATCAGCATTCCGCCAATCAAGGCAGACACGGGAGTAAAGTTTTCCATGTCGCACTTCCCTTCATCCTTTTTATCCGTCGAGCGGAACAACTATCATATCCGGCAAGCGCAAGATGGGCTCGGCACCTCGGCCGGTGCGAGTCGAGCGGCCGTATGGGATCCTGGTGGCGGCGCCCCCCTGACTGGGGCGCCGGTAGACCAGCTTCACCTCCGAGGGCAGTCGCCGAATGCGATCGCCGCACATCGACGCGCGTTCACCGCAACCGACAACGCACCACGGGCAGCGCTATGGTCGGAATAGGCGATTGAGCAGACGTGTCCTGCCCTTCTCGAAAGGCGAGTGCGCGACAGACCAGCGCTCATTCCCTGAGCCGATGCCGCGCGATCGTACGCTTGCGTTGGCCGCCCTGGGGGATTAGATGCGCGAGGTATGGCGCCACCACTTCTCCGGCTGAACGACATACTCGTCACCTTCGGTGGCGAGCCGCTGCTCGACGGGGTCGAGATGTCTGTCGCCGAGGGCGACCGGCTGTGTCTGGTCGGGCGCAACGGCTCGGGCAAGTCGACGCTGCTCAAGGTCGCTGCGGGCCTGATCAAGGCCGACCGCGGCGAGCACTTCGTGCAGCCAGGCGCGACCGTCCGCTACCTGCCGCAGGAACCGGACCTCGCCGGGCACCAGACGACGCTTGCCTATGTGGAAGCCGGGCTCGCGCCCGGCGACGATCCGCACCGGGCCCGCTATCTGCTCGAACAGCTGGGCCTTGAAGGCGGCGAGGATCCGGCGACGCTCTCAGGCGGCGAGGCGCGGCGCGCCGCCCTCGCACGCGTGCTCGCGCCCGAGCCCGACATCCTGCTGCTCGACGAGCCGACCAACCATCTCGATCTCACGACGATCGAGTGGCTGGAGACGACGCTGGCGGGCGGCCGATCGGCCCTGATCACCATCAGCCACGACCGGCGGTTTCTGGAAGACCTGTCGCGCGCGACGCTGTGGATCAGCCGTGGCGTCGTCCGACGGCTCGACCGCAACTTCCGCGAATTCGAGGACTGGCGCGACGATCTCCTTGAGAAGGAGGAGGCGGAACGCCACAAGCGCGACCGAAAGATCGCCGCCGAGACCGACTGGCTCTATTACGGCGGCGTCACCGCCCGGCGCACGCGCAATCAAGGCAGGCTGCGGGCCCTCGAAACCTTACGCCGGCAGCACCGCGAGGAACGCCGCGAGGTTGGCTCCGTAAAGATGACCCTCGCGCAAGCCGCGGCCTCCGGCAAGTTGGTCGCCGAAGCCGAGGGGATCAGCAAGTCGTTCGGCGGCCACCAAGTGATCTCGGAGCTGACGGTCCGCATTCTCCGCGGCGACCGGGTCGGTATCGTGGGCCCCAACGGCGCCGGCAAGACAACAGTGCTAAACCTGCTCACCGGCGCCCTCGCCCCCGATAGCGGAAGTATTCGCCTCGGCGCCAACCTCGAAGCGGTGACCCTCGATCAGCAGCGTGAAAGCCTCGATCCCGACGTGAGCCTGTGGGACGCGCTGACCGGCGGCGGAGGCGACACGGTGTTCGTCGCCGGTAAGCCGCGGCATGTCGTTGGCTACATGAGGGACTTCCTCTTTGCCCCCGAGCAGGCGCGTCAGCCCATCGGCTCGTTGTCCGGAGGCGAGCGTGGGCGGCTGATGCTGGCGCGCGCTCTCGCTCGCCCGTCCAATCTCCTCGTCCTCGACGAGCCGACCAACGATCTTGACTTGGAAACGCTTGATCTGTTCCAGGAGATCCTCGCCGACTACGCCGGCACCGTTCTCCTCGTCAGTCACGATCGCGACTTCCTCGACCGTGTCGTCACCTCGCTGATCGACTTGAACGGCGACGGCCGCTGGACCGAGTATGCCGGGGGCTACACCGACATGACCCGCCAGCGCCAGCCGGTTCCGGCCGCCGCGCCGCGCACCTCCGCAAGGTTGCCGCGCGCGAAGACCGAGACGCCCGGCCCGGTCGCCGCACCGAAGCGTAAGCTTTCGTTCAAGGAGGCGTACGCGCGCAAGACCCTGCCGGTTCGGATGGCCGAGTTGGAAACGGAGATCGCCCGCATGCAGGCGGTGCTCGCCGACCCCGAGCTCTTTGCCCGCGACCGCCACGCCTTCGCCAAGGCCGCCGCCCGCCTCGACGACGCTACCAGCGAGCTCTCCGTGGCCGAAGACGAATGGCTCGCCCTGGAGCTGCTGAACGAGGAGTTGGAGGGGCGATAGGCGAGCCCAGCATGCGCTTCGCAGGTTCTTGGGCAGCGCGCAATCGGCAATGTCCGCAATGTTTTTGTGACGTTACACGGATGCCGACCTGCAGGCGGCGTTGCAGATGATGCGCGCGCATCGCCGAAGACGCCTATCCGTATCCGCTGAATCAGGAGACCGGCGAGCTCAAAGCCGAGATCACCGCACGGCGCGAGCGAGCGTGGTGAGGACGTCGATGAGGTCGAAGACGCGCGCGACGTAGTGGTCGCGGACGTGATAATCGGTTTCGGCGTCGTCGCGGAGGATCGGCTCCAGGGCATCGATGAGTTTGTGCAGGCGGCGCTGATGCAGGCCGAGAGCGCGCTGCACGGGGTCGGCGACGACGCCGGCAAAGGCAGCGGTGGCCGCGGCAAGCGCCACGACGCCGCCGGTGGTGGCCGCGACCAGGCCGGCGGACGGCGTGGCGGCGAAGGCGCTGTACCAGACGCCGCCAAGGCCGGCGCCAAGCGGGAAGGCGGCGATGGCCGCCTGTTGGGCGACGGCGGCGGCGATCACCGGCCCGAGCGAGATGGCGCCCGGCGTGAGTTGGTGAAACAACGTCGCGCCGGCGCCGGCGAGGATCACGTTGCTGACGATCTCCGCCGCCGCGCTGCGGGTGCCGGCGTAGGTGCCGAGCGTGGCGCGCAGCCGCTCGGCGGAGGCCGGATCGCGGGCGGGTGCGAGCAGCGGCTGGCTGACGCGGTCAATCAGCGCCGCCAGACGCGGGTCGGTCAGGATCGTCTCGGCCAGCGCGTCCTTGTCGGAGCGACGGTATCCGTCGTCGTAGGGCAGCTCCAGGAAATCGGTGTGCAGGCGCCAGGCGAGTTCGCGCGCCACATCGGTCTGAAGGAACAGCTCGCGCCGCTTGAGCCAGCGGGCCGGCCGTTCGGCGCCCGAACGGGACAGGCCAAGCGCGGCCACATCCTTCGCCAGGTACGGCAGGACGAGGGCGACGTTGGCCGGCGCGCGCAACAGGTCCCAGCCGACGGCGTGGCGGTGCAGCTTGAGGGAGCCGATGAAGCCATAGTTGGCGTCGACGAACGGGGTGATGCGGGCGCGCCGGGACGTGATGTAGCGGCCGATCGCGCTGTCAACGATGGCGTTCAGCGTCGCCGTATCGGCCGGCGCCGGCAAAGCGGGCGAGGGTGGTTCGGCGGTTCCGTCGACGGTCATGGCCGTCACTGAGGTGCGCTGCTCAGGGAGAGTGTCTTCAGTCCAAGTGACGTGGTGCGCGGGAAGCGGAGGGACAAGGGACCGCGGCGTTCGGAGAACTTAACCCCCGCCCAGCAGCCGGGCGTGGTGGGTGAGGTGGTCTTCCATGAAGGTAGCCATAAAGTAGTAGCTGTGGTCGTAGCCGGTGTGGCGGCGGAGCGTGAGGGGGATGCCGGCGGCGGCGCAGGCGGTCTCGAACAGCTCCGGGCGGAGTTGCTCTTCCAAAAAGTCGTCGGCGAGGCCCTGGTCGATGAGGATGGGGGAGCGCCACGTGGTGATGGCGGCCAGCGCGCAGGCATCGTGGGCGGTCCAGGCGGCGGGGTCGTCGCCGAGATAGCTGCGGAACGCCTTTTGTCCCCACGGTACTTGGCTTGGGGCGACGATGGGCGCGAAGGCGGAAAGCGAGCGGAAGCGCCCGGGGTGGCGGAAGGCCAGCGTCAACGCGCCGTGGCCGCCCATGGAATGGCCGAAGATGCCCTGGCGATCGGGATCGACGGGTGCGGCCTGTGCGACGAGGGCCGGCAGCTCGTCGATGACGTAGGTTTCCATCCGGTAGTGGTTGGACCAGGGCGGACGGGTGGCATCGAGATAGAAGCCGGCGCCGGAACCGAAGTCGTAAGCGTCGTGCTCGCCGGGCAGATCGGTGCCGCGCGGGCTGGTGTCGGGACAGACGATGATCAGCCCACGCTCGGCGGCGACGCGCTGGAAGCCGGCTTTCTCGGTGGCGTTGGCCCAGGTGCACGTGAGGCCGGAAAGCCAGGTGACAACGGGGCAGGGGCCTTTTTCCGCCGCGGGCGGCAGATAGACGGCGACCTCCATCTCGGTGCCGGTGGCGCGCGACGCGTGCCGGTAGACGGCCTGGGTGCCGCCGAAGCAGCGCCGCGCGAGGATCTGTTCCAAGGACTTGGGCGCCCGCTCAGAAGGTGACGACGGTGCGGATGGACGTGCCGGCGTGCATCATGTCGAACGCCTCGTTGATCCGCTCCAGCGGGATGACGTGGGTGATCAGGTCGTCGATGTTGATCTTGTCTTCCATGTACCAGTCGACGATGCGCGGCACGTCGCGGCGGCCGCGGGCGCCGCCGAACGCGGTGCCGCGCCAGACGCGCCCGGTGACGAGCTGGAAGGGGCGAGTCGCGATCTCCTCCCCGGCGCCGGCGACGCCGATGATGACGCATTCGCCCCAGCCCTTGTGACAGCATTCGAGGGCTTGGCGCATCAGGGTGACGTTGCCGACGCACTCGAACGCGTAGTCGGCGCCGCCGCCAGTCAGGTCGACGAGGTAGGGGACCAGATCGCCCTCGACCTCGGCCGGGTTGACGAAGTGCGTCATGCCGAATTTCTCGGCGATGGCGCGCCGGCCGGGGTTCAGGTCGACGCCGACGATCATGTTGGCGCCGACCATCCGCGCCCCCTGGATGACGTTGAGGCCGATGCCGCCGAGCCCAAAGACGACGACGTTGGCGCCGGGCTCGACCTTGGCGGTGTTGATGACGGCGCCGAGGCCGGTGGTGACGCCGCAGCCGATGTAGCAGATCTTGTCGAACGGCGCGTCGGATCGAACCTTGGCGAGCGCGATCTCCGGCACCACGGTGACGTTGGCGAAGGTCGACGTGCCCATGTAGTGGAACAGACGCTCGCCGCCGAGCGAGAAGCGACTGGTGCCGTCGGGCATCAGGCCCTGGCCCTGGGTGGTACGGATGGCCTGGCACAGGTTGGTCTTGGGGTTGAGGCAGTATTCGCACTGCCGGCACTCGGGCACGTAGAGCGGAATGACATGATCGCCCGGCTTGAGGGCCGTCACGCCGGCGCCGGTCTCCAGAACGACACCGGCGCCCTCATGGCCGAGAATGGAGGGAAAGATCCCCTCCGGATCGGCGCCGGACAGCGTGAAGTCGTCGGTGTGGCAGATGCCGGTGGCTTTTATTTCCACCAGCACCTCACCGGCCTTCGGTCCGTCGACCCGCACGGTCTCGATGCTGAGCGGATCACCGGCCCGATGAGCCACCGCGGCGCGAACGTCCATGGTGTCGTCTCTCCCCTGGTTAGCGTTTCTGATCGCCGCGCCCGGCGAGCACGGATGCCGGCGGCGTGTTGCCCGGCCGCCCGACCATAGCACGCCGGCGGGACGGGAAAAGAGACGTTAGGCCGGTACGGCGGCGCGGGTTAAAGTCAATTGCCCGATTCAAGAGTGGCGAAGCGGACGGGCAGGATCTCCCTGGTGCTCAGACGGCCGCCGGCGTTCTTCTCCGCGAGGAGGAGCTTCTGGTCATCGGCAAAGCCCACCGGCAGGACCATGCGGCCGCCCGGCTTGAGCTGGTTGAGGAGCGTCACCGGGATCATTTCCGGCGCGGCGCAGACGAGAATCTTGTCGAACGGCGCGTGCTCGGCCCAGCCGCGCTCGCCATTGCCGATGCGCACGGTGATGTTGGCGAAACCGGCCGCCTGGAGGCGTTTGCGGGCCTGTTCGCCCAGTTCCTCGACGATCTCCACCGAGTAGACGGCGGCGACCAGCTCGGACAGGATGGCGGTGTGGTAGCCCAGTCCGGTGCCGACTTCCAGGACCGTGTCGTTCGGTTGAAGGTCGAGAAGATGGGTCATCAGAGCGACGATGAACGGCTGCGAAATCGTCTTTTCGTAGCCGATCGGCAGCGGCTGATCCAGGTAGGCATAGGGCGTGATTTCAAGCGGGACAAAGGCGTGGCGGGGCACGCGTCCCATCACGTCGAGGACCTGGGTATCCAGGCCGTCTTTGCCGATCTGCTCGCGAACGTCCTGAGCGTGCAGGTTGATGATCTCGACCATCTGCCGCTGCAGCGCCTGGAACAGTTCCGCCGTCATTGCGGTCGCCTCCTAAGACGAGGCGGGGAAGGCCTCTCCCGGCGAGCCCGAATCCGCCGCCCAATAAGCCCCAGCACACCACCAAAGGTACCGGTGATCGGGCGCGGGCTCCAGTCACATTCGAGCGTGTGAGGGATGCGGGATTCGGCCGGCGATTACTCGGACCGGCCGGCGGCATCTGGCTGTGGTTCGCGATCGTCTACGCCCGGGGCCGTCTCCTCGGCCTTGACCCGCGCCCAGGCGGCCAAGAGCGTCTCAAGCGACGCGCCACCGTTACCGACGCCGTCGGCGGCGATGAGGCCTTCCAGACGGCGATAACGGCGCTCGAACTTGGCGGTCGCCCGCCGAAGCGCCGTCTCCGCATCCACGTCGAGCGTGCGCCCGAGGGCGACCACGGCAAAGAGCACGTCGCCCAGTTCGTCCTCCAGGCGGTTTTTTTCAGTTAAATCTTCGAATTCACCGGTAAGTTCTTCCAGTTCCTCACGAACTTTGGCCAGAGCATCCCGCGGATCGGACCATTGAAATCCCTGGGCGGCGACCCGTTTCTGCATTTTCGCGGCGCGCTTGAGCGCCGGTAGCGCCAACGGCACATCGTCAAGCGCACTGTCAAGGGACGATTCATTGGTGTCCGGCGGCCGCGCGAGGGCGCGCTCGCGCCGTTCCGCGTGCTTTGTCTGTTCCCATTCGAGGGTCTGCCGCGCGCTGTCGCGTTGTTCAGCATCGCCGAAAACATGCGGATGGCGGCGTACCAGCTTGTCGGCGATGGACCGGGCAACGTCGTCGAAATCGAACAATCCGGCTTCCGAGGCCATGCGAGCGTGGAAGACGACCTGGAGAAGCAGATCGCCGAGTTCGTCCTTGAGTGCAGCCACGTCCCGGCGCTCGATGGCGTCGACGACTTCGTACGCTTCCTCAAGGGTGTAAGGCGCGATGGTGTCGAACGTCTGCTCGACATCCCACGGGCAGCCGCGATCCGGATCGCGCAGCCGGACCATGATGGTGAGGAGGTGTTCGACGGGCGTCATGGCATCACCGGCATGGGACTTGTCGCATAAGGTCTATTATGAATAATGAAGCCGGTTCGAGAACGAGCGGCATGGCGGCATTGGCGCGCCCCGGTCAGCTTGATGTGGCCGGCGGCGTCGCCTTGGCGAACAGGCGAAAGAAGTTTTCGGTGGTCTCGCGCGCGATCGTCTCCACCGAGACGCCGCGCACGCGCGCCAGCTCGCCGGCGGTGTGCGCGACGTACGCCGGCTCGTTGCGCCGGCCGCGCAGCGGCACCGGCGCCAGATACGGAGCATCGGTTTCGACGAGCAGCCGATCGTGCGGCAAGGCGGCGGCAGCGGTGCGCAGCGAGTCGGCGTTGCGGAAGGTCAGCACGCCCGAGAAGGAAATATAGAGTCCTAAGGCGACGAAGCGTTCGGCCACCTGGAGGCTTGAGCCAAAGCAATGGAGAACGCCGGAGAAGCCGCCACGGGTCATCTCGTCTTCGATCACCGCGATGGTATCGTCGTCGGCTTCACGCGAATGGATGACGACCGGCAGGCCCGTTTCGCGCGCCGCGGCGATGTGGGTGCGGAAGCTGCGCAGCTGGTCGGCGCGCGGACTGTGCTCATAGTGATAATCGAGACCGGTCTCGCCAAACGCGACGACTTTCGGATGCGCCGACGCCGTGACCAAAGCGTCAACGCCCACACCGCCTTCGCTCGCGGATTCATGTGGATGCACGCCGACGGAGCAGAAGACGTTGTCGAACCGCTCGGCAACCGCCAGCACATCGCTGAACCGGGACCACAGCGTCGAGATGGTCAGCATGGTCCCGATACCGGACGCGCGGGCACGGCCGACGATGGCGTCGAGCTCGGCGGCGAACTGCGGAAAGTCGAGATGGCAATGGCTGTCGACGAGCATAGTGGTCAGGCCTCTTTGGGCGACGGTTCAAGATAGCGCGGAAACACGCCCTCGGGCGCCGGTAACGGCCGGCCCGGAACAAGCGCCGGGGCGTCGGTAAGCGCGGCAAGGGTGCGCGCATTGGGATTGATGCCGATTTGATCAAGCAGCCGCGACGCAGCGTCGGGCATGAAGGCTTGCAGAACCAGCGCGATACGCTGGATAACCGCCATGACAACATAAAGAACGGTGGACATCCTATTGATATCGCTTTTAGCGAGCTTCCAGGGCGCCTGGCGGTCGATGTAAACGTTGGCCTGCGCGACCACCTCCCACAGCGCCGTCAGGGCGAGATGAAACATTTGGCCGTCAAGGTGCCGGCGGCAGCGGTCGACCACCTCGACCGACGCGTCCAGCAGTGCCTGGTCATCCTCGCTGAACGGACCCGGCGTCGGCGTCAGGCCCTTGAGGCGCTTGGCGACCATGGACAGCACGCGCTGGGCGAGATTCCCGAGATCATTGGCGAGATCGCCGTTGATGCGGCCAACGATGGCGCGGTGGGAAAAGTCGCCGTCGCTGCCGAACGGCACCTCCCGCAACATGAAGTAGCGGACGGCGTCCAGGCCATAGTCGGCCACCAGCCGATCCGGATCGATGACGTTGCCCAGCGACTTGGAAATTTTCTGGCCTTCGTTGGTCCACCATCCGTGCGCGAAGACGCGCTTCGGGACCGGCAGGTCGGCGGCCATGAGGAAGGCAGGCCAGTAGACGGCATGAAAGCGCAAGATGTCCTTGCCGACGACATGGACGTCGGCGGGCCAGAAGTCGGCGAAGTCGCCGCCGGTATCTGGGTAGCCCAGCGCCGAAATGTAGTTGGTCAGCGCGTCGAGCCAGACGTACATGACGTGGTCCGGATGGCCCGGCACCGGCACGCCCCAGTCGAAGGTCGTGCGCGAGATGGACAGATCCTGCAGGCCCGAGGAGACGAAGCTGACCACCTCGTTGCGGCGCACGTCGGGAAGGACGAAATCCGGGTGTTGCGCGTAGAGTTCGAGGAGTCGGTCCTGCCACGCCGACAGACGAAAAAAGTAGCTGGGCTCCTCCACCCACTCCACCGGAGCGCCCGACGGCGCGAGACGGGTGCCGTCCGGGCCGCGCGTGAGTTCGCTCTCAGCGTAGAACGCCTCGTCCCGCACCGCGTACCAGCCCGAGTAGCTGCCGAGATAGATTTGGTCGCGCTCGATCAGCCGTTGCCACAGCGCCTGGCAGCCGCGCATGTGCCGGTGCTCGGTCGTACGGATGAAATCGTCGTTGGAAAACCGCATCGCCGCTGCCAGATCGAAAAAATTACCCGACACACGATCGGCAAAGGCCTGGGGCGTTACGCCCGCCAGGGCCGCCGCCTTCTGGACCTTCTGGCCATGCTCGTCGGTGCCGGTTAGGAAGCGGACTCGGTAGCCGTCCAGCCGCCGGAACCGGGCCAGAACATCACACGCGAGTGTGGTGTACATATGACCGATGTGCGGCACGTCGTTGACGTAATAAATCGGCGTCGTCACGTAGTATGTGCGGGGCTCGCTCATTCGATCATCCGTATTGGGGTCCTGGGGGCCGTTGCGGGGAGGGTCAACGATCATCCGCAAAGTCAAGGATCGAGCTCATAAACACAAGCTTCGCAAATTTTTCGTTGGCACCGACCGGGTCGGTCCGGTCGAGCCGATGCTGGCATCGGTCCCATGCCGCGAGCCAGGCGTCCATGCGCGAGGCATCCGACGCGGGAAGGGCGGCGAGATCGGCGCCGCCCGGCATCGCGGCCTTGAGCCGGGCCGCCATCCAGGCGCCGAGGCGGGTTCGCAACACTGTCAACGCCACCTCCCCGTCCGTCGCATCGAGGGCCGCCTGCAGGTGGATGAGGCGGTCCGGCGCGATGGCCGGCAGCCGGTCGAGGACGTCGGTGAGGACATCATCGAGCGCCGTCCGGGAGGAGCCGTGCACCGTCAGCGCCGCGCCGATGCTGCCGCCGGATGCGGCGGCGAGCCGCTCGGCTTCCGCGCGCCCGATACCGGGACGGTAGCGCTCCAGCAGGTCGGCGACGATGCCGGTTTCCAGCGGCGGCACGATGAGCCGGCGGCACCGCGAGCGCACCGTCGCCGGAACGGCGGTGACGGCATGGCAGACGAGAAGGAAGACCGCGCCGTCCGGCGGCTCCTCGAGAATTTTAAGAATGGCGTTGGCGCTACTTGCGTTGAAATCGTCAGCCGGATCGACGACGACGATCCTGGCGCCGCCTTCGGCGGCGGTATTGGCCAGGAACGAACGCACGGCGCGAGCGTCGTCGACGACGATCTCGCCGCGAAGGCGTCCGGTTTTAGCGAGGCCACGTTCCAGCGTCAGAAGATCGGCGTGGCTGCCGGCGGCGATGCGACGGAACACCGGGTTCCGTTCGTCGACGAATAAGCCGTCCGTCGGCGCCGCGCCGGGGCCGCGGCCGGAGGCGAGCAGGAAGCGTGCGAAGCGAAACGCCAGCGTCGCCTTGCCAATCCCCGGCGGTCCGGTGAGCAGCCAGGCGGGCGCCACAGCCCCCGACGTCCACGCGTTCATCAGCTCGCGCTCGGCGGCGTCCTGGCCGATCAAGAGCGGGTTGGCGCGGGGCGGCGGCCAGGGTGACGCCTCGGGTGTGGAACCGGCGGCGGTCATGGTGGCGGTAGCGGCTGTGACAACACGCGGCGGACCGCGTCGGCGATGCTCTCGGCAATCGCGTCCACGGCCAAGGTGGCGTCGATGACCACGCAGCGGTCCGGTTCACGGGCCGCGATATCGAGAAAGCCCTGGCGCACACGGCGGTGAAAGGCGATGTCGCGCGTCTCGTAGGGGTCCCCTGCCCCGTTTCCGGCATCTGAACAGCCGCTTTGGCGGTGCCGCGCGGCCACGCGTTCGAGACCGATCTCCGGCGGCAGGTCCAAAATGAGCGTCAGATCCGGGGTGTCGCCGGCGGCGACGAGACGGTGCAGCCGGCCGACGAAGCGGCGGCCGGCTTTCAGTCCGTAGCCCTGATAGGCCATGGTGGAATCAGCGAAGCGGTCGCTGATCACCCAGTCGCCGGCGGCCAGCGCCGGCCGCACCCGGTGGACGAGATGATCGATGCGGGCCGCGTAGTGAAGGAGCGTTTCGGCCTCGGGCGGCCACGACCCGGCCGAGCCATCGAGCATCAGGGCGCGAAGACGCTCCGCCCCCGGTGCGCCGCCCGGTTCCCGGGTGACGGTCACGGCCACGCCGGATGCCCGCAGCCGGTCGGCGAGGCGGGTGACCTGGGTGGACTTGCCCGCCCCCTCGCCGCCTTCCAGCGTTATGAAGCGACCCCTATGGGCCACGGTCCTCGCCCGCGCGGCCTAGTTCAGGACCCGGTCGACGCCGTATCCGACGGCGAACATCAGCCGGCGGAACAGCCCCAGCTTCGGCACCGCGTCGGCCGCCAGCAGCGGAACCTCCTGGGATTCCTGACCCTCGACGTCGACCCGCAGGAGGCCGATGGGCTGGCCCTTTTCCACCGGCGCCGGCACCGGGCCGTCGTAGACGACGCTGACCCGCATGTCGTCGCGGGCACCGCGCGGCATGGTGACAACCCAGTCGCCATCGACGACCAGCGGCACCGTTCCCCGTTCGCCCAGCCAGACCTCGGCATCGATCACCGGCGTGCCGGCCCGGGCGAGCACCTTGTTGTCGAATTCCCGGAAGCCGTAGTCGAACATCTTCCGCGATTCGTCGGCGCGGGACTGCATGCTCGGCAGGCCGTTGAGGACCAGGATGAGCCGCCGGTCGTCCCGTTGCACCGACGCCGTCAACCCATACCCGGCGGCCTGGGTGTGGCCGGTTTTCAATCCGTCGGCGCCGAATTTTTCATACAACAGCGGGTTGCGATTGCCTTGGCGGATGCCGTTGAAGGTAAACTCCGTTTCCGCGTAGTAATGATAGAACTCCGGGTGGTCGACGATCGTGTGCCGGGCGAGGTTGGCCAGGTCGCGGGCGGTCGTCAGGTGCTCCGGATGGGGCAGCCCGGTCGCGTTGCGGAAGGTCGTCTGGTTCAGGCCGAGGCGGCGCGCCTCGTCCGTCATCTGTTCGGCGAAGGCTTCCTCGCTGCCGGCCATGCCCTCGGCGACGACGATGGATGCGTCGTTGCCCGACTGCACGATGATGCCGCGCAGCAGATCCTCGAGCCGGACACGCTGGCCGACATCGAGGAACATCGTCGAGCCGCCGCTGGCGGCGCCGCCTTTGCGCCAGGCATTGGCGCTTACCTCGTACTCATCGTCAAGGCTGGCCTCGCCCTTCTGGACGCGTTCGAAGGCCAGATAGCTGGTCATGATCTTGCTCATCGATGCCGGCGGCATCAACTCGTCGGAATTCTTTTCGAACAGGACCGCGCCGGTTTCCATGTCGACCAGGATCGCCTCCCGCGCCGAGGTTTCGATGGCGGCCGCATCGTGCGGCGGCATTGTCAAGACAAGGGCAAGGACACCCATGAGGACGACGCGAGCCGTCCAGAAGCGGGGCAAGTTCAAGGCGGTGCGAACCGGCATTGCGGACGTGTCTCCTCTGGTGTGCCGTGCGGATGGAGCGTTATACCAACGTTCAACACCACAGAACGCCGGAATAGCCCTAAATATTAATCGTAGACCACGCGCGACTGCGTGAATCCGGCGGCGACGGCGCGCGCCAGCGTCCGGTCCGCCTCGGTATCCGAGAGGTACGGGCCAAGGCGCACGCGGTAGATGGGGAGCCCGTTGACGGTAAGGCTGGCGACCTGCACGGCACCGAGATCGCCAAGGCGCGTCCGCGCCCGCTGGACGTTGTCGGTATCGCTGTAAGCGCCGACCTGTACGAAAACCGACCCTGCCCGGGTGGCCGGCTGGGCGACAGGCGGGGCGGCCGCCTGCGCGGCGCGGATGGGTGCGAGAGCGGCGACGACGGGCCGTGGCGGTGGCGGCGCCCCGGCGGCGGCGGCGGTCACCGTCGACGGTGCGGACGGGCGTGCGGGCGCGATGACCGGAGCACGCGCGGCCGATGGCGCGGACATGGCCGGTCGCGCGGATGGTGATGCCGCTGGCTTAGACGCGGTCGGTGGGGCGGACATGGGCGTCGCCAGGACCCGCGCCGGGTCTGCCGGCCGCACCGATCGGGCGGCATAGGATGGCGCCGGGCTTGAATTGCCCGCGAGAACGACGTTGGGATTGCCGCCCGCCGCCACGGCGAGACGGCGGCTTTCATCGGCCAGAATCCGAACCCGGACACGGGTGATGCCCTGGTTTTGAAAGCCGAGAAGCTGGGCGCCGCGACGGGAGATGTCGATGATCCGCTCATCCGCAAACGGTCCGCGATCGTTCACTCGAAGCTGAATGGTGCGGCCGTTGTCGAGATTGGTCACCTCGACCAGGCTCGGCAGCGGCAGCGTTTTGTGCGCCGCCGTCAGGTCGTTCATGTCGTACGTCTCGCCGTTGGCGGTTGCCTGGCCATGGAATGGCTCACCGTACCAGGACGCGATGCCTATGGCGTCGTAGGTGTAATCGACGTGGGGGACGTAGGTGATCCCCTTCAGCGTGTAGGGGTTGCCGATCTTGTACCGCCCACTCTCCCCCGACGCCCCGGATGCCGACGGGGCGCCGTCGCGGCCGGATTGGCTGCTGCACCCGCCGGCGGCGAGAGCGACGACGAGGGCAGTGACGATTGCGCAAGCTGACGGTCGGTAACGGTCGCGGAACACAGGTTCGAACCCTCTATTGACGGACGTGATCCTGGCGCAAACGGTCCAGGATCAGCGACGACGGGTAGCCGTCGGCCGGCAGGTTGGTGACGGTCTGGAACCGGCGGATCGCCGTGCGCGTTTTGGACCCGACGACGCCGTCGACGCCACCGGTGTCGTACCCGAGATGGGCGAGTATGGATTGCAGTTCGACAACGTCGTCTCGGGACAGCGGGCTCAACGGGGTATCGGATCGGCCGGTGCGAAACTCCCCGCCACCCGCAATGCGGTCCGCCAAGTGGCCGACGGATACGGCATAAAGGACCGACCGGTTCCAGCCCAGGATGGCGTCGAAGTTTTCGCCGACGAGCAGCGCCGGCCCACCAGACCAGCCGCCCGGGACGATCAGGGACATCATAGCCGTGTCGTCTGCATCGGACGGGCGCCCGTCCGATCGCCGCACACCGATCCGTCGCCAGTCGGCCACCGGCTTCGGCGTGTCGAGGGTCAGGTGACGGACATCAAGCGACGTCGGGAGAAGAACCTCCGTTCCCCAGTCCTCATCGGCATGCCAGCCGAGCTCAGACAAAAACCGGCCGGCAGACGCGAAGATATCGGCCGGGCTGTTCCATAGGTCGCGCCGGCCGTCGCCATCGAAGTCGACCGCGTAGGCATCATACGTCGTCGGCATGAACTGCGGCTGGCCCATGGCGCCGGCCCACGACGAAACGGCGTCGACGGGTACATCGCCGCGGTCGACCAGGTGGAGAAAGGCAAGGAGCTGGCGGCGAAACATCGGCGCTCGCCGCTCGTCGAAGGCGAGAGTGGCCAGCGCGTCGACGGTGCGGAAACCGCCGGTGTTGCGGCCGTAATTGCTTTCGAGCCCGATAAACGCCGCAATGACATGCGGCGGGACCCCATAGCGCCGCTCGACGGCGTCAAGAAGACCGCGATGCTGGCGCAAGAAAATACGGCCGTTGCCGATCCGCTCCGGCGTGACGCGCTGATCGATGTAGCCCCAGAAGGTGCTCAGAAACTCCGGCTGACGGCGATCCAATTCCTGCACCTCGGGCACGAAACGCGCCCGATCCAGCGCGGCATGAACCGTCCCGGGACTCACACCGTCGGCGAGGGCATCGCGTCGCATGCCATCGAGCCATGCGTTAAAGGAGAGATCGCCCGTCGCCTGAGCCGCACCGGTCACGACGACGATAAAAACAAGAGCCAGGGTGATGATGGAGGCCACCCGGCGACGCACGCGGGGCCGAGCGATGCCGCCGCCCCCACGTGTCCACCGACATTGCGATAGACACCAAGATGTCGCGATCGACATGCCAACTCTGTCCCACATGTATTTATTGTGCGGATGCTTGGAACAGGTTGTCAAACGCGTTGTCGTGTTATCCACCGACGATGCGGGAACAGGCTTAATTCTCGCGGATCATGGCCGCGTACGTTGCCTCCGCGACGAGGACGCCGTCGACGCGTGCCTCGCCGCGAAACCGCCAGACGTTGGCCCGCTGGCGCTGGCGTTCGACATTGATCCGAATCGTATCGCCCGGAAACACCGGTTTGCGAAAGCGGGCTGAGTCGATGGTCATGAAGTAGACGAGATTGCCCTCGAACTCGGTGCCGAGCGACGCAACCACGAGCGCCGCCGACGTCTGCGCCATCGCCTCGATGATCAGAACACCCGGCATCACCGGCCGGTCTGGGAAATGGCCGCTGAAAAACCATTCGTTGGCGGTCACGTTCTTGATGCCGGTCGCCCTCACGTTCAGAACCACATCCACGATCTTGTCGATCATGAGCATCGGGTACCGATGCGGGAGCATGCGACGGATGGCTAGGGTATCGAGGACGATTCCGCTTTCCGGCGTTGTTTCGTTCATGAACGGACGACCTTCGCCCAACTGGCGTCACTGACTGCGACCGAGCCAGATAAAGGCAGAACTGACCATGTCCTCGAAACCATCATCGCCCGTACGACCCCTTCTCCGATGCCTTAGTTTTAGACGCGTGGCTTAACCGCCTGGTACGGACACGTCAACCACCGGCAAGACTTGGTCGAGCCGGGCGAGAACTTCGTCTGTGATATCAAGGTGCGGAACGACGAAAACCGCCTGGTCGCGACGCAAAATCAGATCGAAGCCCTGCTCGGCCGCAACATCCTTTATGACCTGAGCAAGGGCGCGATTAACGCGTTCCCATGCCTCGGCGCGCGCACCGTCCATGGTCTGCCGGCGGACCAGAAAACGCCGCTGCGCATCGGCGACCGCGTGCTCCCACCGGCCGCGCTCGGTCTCATACGCCTCCGGGCCGACAATGGCGTGTTTCTTCGTCAGCTCCTCCTGCGCCTGGCGAAGCTGCGCCTCCTCGGTCTCGATATCGGTCTGATAGTCGGCGACGAACGCCTCCACCTGCTCGGTTATGGAGCGGGCGGCGGCGGCATTCCGCCGGATGGCGACGAAATCGACGACGGCGACGCGCACCTGCGGCGACGCCTGGACCTTGGGGGACGGGGCCGCCTGGGCGTTGGCCAGCGACGCCATGCCGGCGACAAGAACCAGTGCGGCAACGACGTTGAGGGCGAGAGAGGGCCGCCGCATGAGCGTGATCAGAAACGCGTGCCGAAGTTCACCCGAATGATCTCGGTATCGTCGTAGTCTTCTTTCACCACCGCGAAACCGAAATCGACGCCGAGCGGACCGAACGGTGATACCCAGGTGATGCCGGTGCCGACGGAGACGCGCGGGTTGGCGTCGTCCCGCACCTGCGGGCCGCTTGCGTCCAATTCCCAGGCACTGCCGACGTCGGTGAACACGCGGCCGCGAATGGCCAGTTCCTCCGGCAGGCCAAAGGGAAAGGTGAGCTGCGCCGATCCGCTGTAGAACAGTTCGCCGCCCAACGCGTCGCCGGTCCTGTCGTCGCGGGGACCGATACCGTCGGTGGAGAAGCCGCGCACCTCGGCGCCGCCGATGAAGAAACGGTCGAGAAGGTCCACCTTGCCGCCGAGGCCATCGATGCGGCCCGCGGCGCCGGTCAGCGAGGCAATCCAATCTTCGGCAATGGGGTAGTAGTAGCCGGCATCGGCGCGGTTGCGAGCGTAGTACTTATCGCCGCCGAGACCGGCGATGTCCGTCGTCAAACGGGCGAAATATCCCTCCGACGGCGTGATGCGGCTGTTGCGGCGATCATACAACAGGCTGTGGGTGACTTCCGAATAGAGCTGGGCTCCCTCGGCTTCTTTGACGAATTTGGAAGCGTCCCGGGGGACGTTCTTGATGTCCGACTGCTTGAGCGTGTAGCGCCAGCTCTGCGTCAGATGCTCGGTCAGCGGGTAGCCGGCGCGCACGGCACTGCCGATCGTAGCGGTGTCGAACGAGCTTTCGCTCTGACGGTCGGTCTCGACCCAGAACGCGTCCACGCCCGCTACGATTTCCCGATCGAGGAAGTACGGCTCGGTCAACGACAGGTCGACCTGCTGCTGCCGCTGGCCGATGAGCAGACTGGCGCGGACGTCCTTGCCCGTGCCGAGGAGGTTCCGCTCGCGCAGGCTGATGTCGCCGAGAACACCGCTGCCGGTGGAGAAACCGGCGCCGAGCGACAGCGAGCCGGTCGATTTCTCCTCCACGTCAACCTTGATGATGGCTTTGTCCGGTGCGCTTCCCGGAACCTCGTCGACGTCCACGCGCTCGAAATAGTCCAGGTCCTGGATGCGCTGGCGTGAGCGGCGAAGTTTGGCGGCGTTGAACGCATCGCCTTCCGCCAGTTGGAATTCCCGCCGGATAACCTTGTCCTTGGTGCGCACGTTGCCGCTGATCTCGATCCGTTCGACGAAGACGCGCGGCCCCTCTTCGACGTTGAAGGTGACGTCGATCTCTTTCTCTTCCGCGCGCCGCTGGACCTGTGGTTGAACCTCGACAAAGGCGTAACCCAGGTTTCCGACTTCGTCGCCGAGGGCGTCGATGGTTTTCTCGATCTGATCGGCGTCGTACCAGTCGCCCTTTTTCATCTCGACCACGGATTCGAGCTGATCAGGCTCCAGACCCGTCAGTGTCGACGTCACCGTGACATCGCCCAGCTTGTAGCGCTCACCTTCCTCGATGTTGAAGGTGAGGAAAAAATTCTGGCGATCGGGAGACAGCTCCGCATACGCGGACTGGACGCGAAAATCGGCGTAGCCTTCGCTCAGGTAGAAACGGCGCAGCAGCTCACGGTCCAACGACAGACGATCGGGGTCGTAGGTGTCCTCCGACGACAGGAATCGCCACCAGCGGGACTCCTTGGTCCGAATGACGCCGCGCAGGTCCGAGTCGTCGAAGGCCTTGTTGCCGATGAAATTGATGGAGGCGACGTCGGTCACCGGCCCTTCGTCGATCTCGAAAATAACGTCGACCCGGTTCTGCGGCAGTTCGATGAGTTTCGGCTCAACCGTCGCCGCGAAGCGGCCGCTGCGGCGATAGAGCGTGAGAATGCGGCGCACATCGCTCTGCGCCTTCGACTGGGTATAGACGCCCAGCGGCTTCAGGGTCACCTCGCTTTCCAGCGTTTCTTCCTTGATATCGTCGTTGCCCTCGAACACGACGCGGTTGACGGTGGGGTTCTCGACGACATCGACGACGAGAACGTTACCCTCGCGGCGGATGGCGACATTGGCGAAACGGCCGGTGGCGAACAGGCTTTTCAGCGAGCGGTCAATGCGGTCGGGATCGAAGACGTCACCTTCCTGGACGAGAAGGTAGGTGCGCACGCTGTCCTCGCTTGAGCGCTGCAGACCGGTGACGACAATCTGTCGAATGACGACCGACTCCTGGGCGAGAACACCCCGTACGGCAACGACGCTCGTCGCCAGGAACATGGATACCGCGAGGGCAATGATGATTTTATATGTTTTGTCCCGCATCGGTACTGTTCCCGCCGATTAGCCACTGATATCGCGAAAGAAATCAAAGATCTTGAGATTGACCAGGTCGTTCCAGGTGGCCAGGATGATCAGCAGCAGCACGAACACCATGCCGAGCCGGAAACCGTATTCCTGTACGCGTTTGTTCACCGGTTTTCCGCGCACCGCCTCGACCAGATAAAAGGCAAGGTGGCCGCCATCCAGCATCGGAACCGGCAGCAGATTGATCAAACCGAGGTTGATCGACAGCGCCGCCATGAAGAACACCAGGCTGATGAAGCCGTCCTGTGCCATCTGGCCCGACAGCTGCGCGATGCGGATGGGACCGCCCAGCTCCTCGGTGCTGCGCGCTCCGGTGATGATCTGGCCGATCGCGGTCACGATCTGGCTCGTCAGCCCGTAATAGCGATGAAACGCCTCGCCGACGGCGCGGAACGCACCAACCCGCTCGTAACCGATTTGACCGGGGTCGGGCCGGATGCCCAATAGTCCGACGCCCGGTTCGCCGGAGCCACCCTCGGCGCGGTCGGGCACCGCCGTCAGCCGGATGTCCTGATCGTCGCGGAGGATGTCAAAGGCGAGCGGACGTTCCGGGCTGTCCCGCACCATCAGGCGAACGTCTTCGAACCATTCGACGGCAACGCCGTCGATGCGCACGATGCGGTCCCCCTCTTCGAAGCCGGCCCGTGCCGCGGCGCTGCCCTCCATGACGGTGCCGACACCGGCCAGTGGCGCCGGAATGCCGACGGCCGCGAACACGCCGATCATCAACACGATGGCGAAAATGAAGTTGGCCAGCGGACCGGCGGCGACGATCCAGGCGCGCTGGCCGACCCGCTTGTGGTGAAACGATTCGCGCTGGTCTTCGACACTCATCGGTGGCGCGTGTTCATCCTCCTCCTCGCTGCCATCGGTCTCGCCGAACATCTTCACGTAGCCGCCCAGCGGGATCAGGCTGAACTTCCACCGTGTGCGATGACGGTCGTTGAACCCGAAGATCTCCCGGCCGAAACCGATGGAAAAGACTTCCACCCGCACGCCGCAGTAGCGCGCGACCAGGTAGTGCCCCAGCTCGTGCACGAAAACGAGCACGGAAAGCACGATCAGGAATGGTATGACCCAATCAAAGAGGTATTCGAACATGGGGGGCGTTCTCGCGTCTAAGATACCGTGACGACACCGGCTGCCGTTCGGTCGATAATGCGCTCTGCATACTGGCGCGCCGCCCGGTCCACCCTGAGCACGTCGTTTATGGTCTCGATCCGCTCACCCCTCAAGCCATCGAGCGTTTCTTCGACCACGTCGGCAATGTGCAGGAACGGGATGGTATCGCCAAGAAAACTGTGAACGGCAACTTCGTTGGCGGCGTTGAGGACGGCGGTCGCCGCGCCACCGCGGCGCAGCGCCTCGCGGGCAAGACGAAGGGCCGGGAAACGCACCTCGTCCGGCGCCTCGAACTCGAGCTTGCCGACCTCGGCCAGCCGCAACCGTGGCGATGGTGCCGACATTCGCTTCGGCCACGCCAGTGAATACGCGATCGGTGTCCGCATGTCGGGCGATCCCAGTTGCGCCAGGACCGACCCGTCCACGTAGGCGACGAGGCTGTGCACCACCGACTGCGGATGCACGATGATCTCGATCTGCGATTCGCTCAGTGGAAACAGATGAAAGGCTTCAATCAGTTCCAGCCCCTTGTTCATCATCGTCGCGGAATCGACGGAGATTTTCGCGCCCATGCTCCAGTTCGGATGAGCGATCGCCTGGGCGGGGGTAACGGAGGCCAGCCGGGAGCGCTCGAAGCGCCAGAATGGACCGCCGGACGCGGTCAGGATGATCGCCTCGATCTTGTCGGCGTTGTTGACGTCGAAAACCTGAAAGATCGCGCTGTGTTCCGAATCGACGGGAATGACCGTAGCGCCATGGGCGCGGACCTCGGACATCAGCAGTTCGCCAGCGCACACCAGGCATTCCTTGTTGGCGAGCGCCACCACCGCACCGCGCCGGACGGCGGCAAGCGTCGGCTCCAGTCCAGCGGCGCCGACAATCGACGCCATGACCCAGTCGGCCGGCCGGGCAGCCGCCTCGACCACCGCTTGCGCTCCCGCCGCGACCTCGATGCCGCTGCCGCAGAGGGCATCTTTCAGATCCGCGTACGATGCCTCGTCGGCGGTCACGGCAAGGCGGGCATTGAGAAGGCGTGCCTGTTGCGCCAGCAAGGCAACGTTGCGGTGGCCGGTGATTGCCTCGACGCGAAAGGACCCTGGGTTGCGGGCGATCATGTCGACGGTGTTGCAACCAACCGAGCCGGTCGAGCCAAGGATGGAAACGCCGCGCGTCCCCTTCTCGGCGACGGGCGGTGGCGTCATATTGTTCATATCAGACCGGCACCTTTCCAGTGAGCGCAAGAGCGGCGGTCGCCACGGCCCCGAGCAAGAGCGAATCGAGGCGGTCGAGGAGCCCGCCGTGCCCGGGGATTAGCGTGCCTGTATCCTTGACGCCGAAATGACGTTTCATCTGCGATTCGGCCAAATCTCCCGCCTGAGCAACGATGCTGAGACCAATACTCGCAACCACCGTCACCGCCGGATCGGAGGTACGGGCCAGCCAGGCGAAAAGACCACCGCACACGCCGGCGAACATCAGCCCGCCGACGGCGCCTGACCAAGTCTTGTTCGGACTGATACGCGGCGCCAGCTTCGGCCCCCCTAACAGCCTGCCCGCCACGTACGCCCCAATATCCGACGACCAGACGACAAGAAACAGCCATAGCACGATTTCTAGGCCGTCGGGAAATCCTGTTCGTAGCCATACGAGCGCCAGTCCGGGCAAGCCAAGATACAGCACGCCGCCAGACAACCACGGACGGCCGCCGGTCGCAATCGCGACGACGAGCGTGCCCAACACGAGCAGCGCGACCGCGGCGACCGGGTAACCGAGCAGCGTAGACGCGATGGCGGCCCAGATCGGCAGCAGAAAGGCGACGATGGTGTCGAAAAAACGGCCGTCATTGCACATGCGCAGCCACTCCCTGGCGAGCAGAGTGACCGCCGCGACGACGAGGACGATAAAGGCGGCGTCGCCAAGGAGGATGCACACCACCACGATGGGCGCGAGACAGAGCGATGCGACAATACGCGCCGTCGGCAGACGCGACAGCAGCGGGGCGTCAGGCCGGGTGTCAGGCAACGACGGCGCCGTAACGGCGTTCGCGGCCCCGATATTCCGTGAGGGCGGTATCGAAATCGCGCCGGGAAAAATCCGGCCACAGAGTGTCGAGAAACACCAACTCCGAATAGGCCGTCTGCCACAACAGAAAATTGCTGATGCGCTGCTCGCCGCTGGTGCGGATCAACAGGTCGGGATCGGGGACATCGCGGGTGAGGAGATGCTCGGCAATGCTGTTTTCGTCGATCGCCGCCGGATCCAGCACCCCGTCGCGGGCCTTTTCGGCAAGCCGGCGCGCCGCCAGCACAATCTCAGCCCGTCCGCCGTAGCTCAACGCGATGATCAGGTTGAGACGGTGCATGGCCGCCGTTTCGGCCTCGGCCCGATCGACGAGACGGATGATGTCGGGCGCCAGACGCGACCGGTCGCCGATCATGCGGAAGCGGATGCGTCGCTCGCGCAGGAACTCGATCTCATGCGACAGATAGAAGCGCAGCAGGCCCATCAGGTCGGTTATTTCGGTCTCCGGCCGGTTCCAGTTCTCGGACGAAAAACCGAACAGGGTCAGGTACTCGATCCCCGCATCGGCCGCGTACTCGATCGCCGTCTTCACCGCCTCCGCGCCCTGCTTGTGGCCGGCGCTGCGCCTGAGGCCATGCCGATTCGCCCAACGGCCGTTGCCGTCCATGATGATGGCGACATGGCAGGGCGGCGGCGGCGCGGGCGATAGGACGGGCAGCGATGTCATGGCGTTAGACCTGCATTATGTCCTTATCCTTTTGCGCCAGCGCCTCATCGACCTTGGCAACGTAGGCATCGGTCTCGTCCTGCACCAGCTTTGAATAATCCCGATGCTCGTCCTGGGAGATTTCTCCCTGCTTTTCGGCCCGCTTGAGGTCCTCCATGCCGTTGCGGCGGACGGCGCGGATGGAGACCCGAGCTTCCTCGGCATAGCGCGCCGCGACGCGGGTCAATTCGTGGCGCCGCTCCTCGGTCAGTGGTGGCACGGGGATACGGAGCATCTGGCCATCGACGGACGGGTTGAGGCCAAGCCCGGAATCGCGGATCGCCTTTTCCACCGCCTTGACGAGGCTGCGGTCCCAGACCTGAGCGGACAGCAGCCGAGGCTCCGGCACGCCAAGTGTCGCCACCTGGCTGATGGGCATCTCGGCGCCGTACGCGTCGACGATGATCGGCTCCAGCAGGCTGATCGAGGCGCGCCCGGTGCGCAGGCCGCCAAATTCCTTGTGCAGGACATCGATCGCGCCCTGCATGCGGCGTCCCACGTCGTTTCGGAAAGCGTTTATGTCCATGATCCCTAATCCCGCTCGCTTTAGTCTTCGGCGTCAACTGATCGTCGTAAAGCGTCCGTGTCCCGCTAGAACCTCGGCCAGCGCGTTTGGTGCATGGATCGAGAACACGATGATCGGCAAATGATTTTCCCGCGCCAGCGCGATCGCCGTCGAGTCCATGACCTTGAGATTTTGCGCCAGCACGTCTTCGAACGACAGACGCTCATAGCGCGTCGCACCCGGATCGGTTTTCGGATCGGCGCTGTAGACGCCGTCCACCTGCGTGCCCTTGAGCAGGATGTCGCACCGCATCTCGCAGGCTCTCAGCGTGGCCGCGGTGTCGGTGGTGAAGAACGGATTGCCGGTGCCGGCGGCAAAAACGACGACTCGGCGTCGCTCCAGATGGTCGAGGGCGCGATCGCGGTTGTATGGCTCGCACCCCGCCGCTACCGGCAGCGCCGACTGCACGCGGGCGACGACGCCGAGACGTTCAAGATGGCCGGCGAGCGCCAACGCGTTAATGATGGTGGCCAGCATGCCCATGTAGTCGGCGGTGACCCGGTCGATCTCGCGCATCGCTGCGCCGCGCAGGATGTTGCCCGCGCCGACGACGACCGAGACATCGAAGCCTAGGTCGTGGGCACCCTTGATCTGCCCGGCGATCCGGGCGATCGCCGCTGGATCGTGACCGTGCGCGCGCTCCCCCATGAGCGCTTCGCCGGAAAGCTTGAGAAGGATGCGCCTGATCGGCTTCTCAGAGGGCATGGTTGCACACCCATGGTCCGTTTCGGCCGCTGATCAAAGCACTATCCCCCCTTAGCGGTGCGGCGATGCACGCCGGCCGGCAAAACCCGCCGCAATAAAAAGCCGTTTTCGCGGAATGGTCATGCTCCCTCAGGCGCTCGCCTCAACCCCCTCGCCCAGAGCGAAGCGGACAAAGCCGGTTACGGCGACGGCGCTTCCCTCCGCCTTTGCCGCGCGCTCGATGACGTCGGCGACGCGGCTTTCGCCATCAACCACGAACACCTGCTGGAGCAGGCACACGTCCTGATAGAACTTGTTCAGGCGCCCTTCAACCATTTTGGCAATGACCGCGTCGGGCTTGCCGCTGGCCTGGGCCTGGTCGACGAGGATGGCCCGCTCGCGCTCGACAAACGCCGGGTCGAGATCGGCCGAGGACACCGCCCGGGGGTTAGCCGCCGCCACATGCATGGCAAGCTGGCGCCCCAACTCGGCCAGGGCCGGCGATGGCGAGGCCGCGTCAAGGGCGACGAGAACGCCGATGCGGCCAAGGCCGTCTTCCTGCTGGGCGTGGACGTACGAGCCGATGATGCCGGCGCCGTTATTGGTGGCGAGGTAGGCGGTGCGCCGAAGGGTCAGATTTTCCCGGATGTTGGCGACGCGTTGCGTCAGTTCATCGTCGACCGAGTGGTCGGTGCCCGGATAAGGCATGCGGCGGAGCGCATCGATATCGCCCCTGGCCTCGGCGGCCACGCCGGCCACGGTGCGCACGAAGTCCTTGAACACATCGTTGCGGGCAACGAAATCCGTTTCCGAGTTGACCTCGACCATGGCGCCGACGCCATCGTGAACGCTGACTCCGACAAGGCCGTCGGAGGCGACTCGCCCGGAGCGCTGCGAGGCGGCCGCAAGCCCCTGCTTTCGCAGCCAGTCGACGGCTTCCTCGACGTTGCTGCCGGACGCCGCCAGCGCCTTTTTACAGTCCATCATGCCGGCGCCTGTCTTGTCGCGAAGCGCCTTTACCTCACCCGCTGAAATGCTCATCAACCTCGATCTCCGAAATGCCGCTCTCACCGAATAGCCGCCGGTCGAAATGACGCCGAACCGCGCCGCTCACGGCAGGTCCGCGCCTGACGCCGGGGCTCGGGCGTCTTGCCGAAGCAACGCCGAGCGCGTCGCGTATACCCTGTCAGGGTGCTGTCGATGCCGGTTGCGTCGGTTCTTCCTCGGACGCCGGCGGCGCTGAGTCTTCGTCACGCGCCGGAGGTGCTGCCTGTTCCGATGCCTCGGCCGCGGGGGGTGTGGCCCCCTCCGCGCTCGCATCACGTTCCTCTGCCGCGTCGTCCGGCAGCATCACCATCGGCTCCTCTTCCGCGCCGACGTCGACGCCAGACGCCGTCATTTCAGCTTGCAAGCCGTCGAGAACCGAATCGGCGACCAGATCGCAATAGAGGCCGATCGCCCGCAGCGCATCGTCGTTGCCGGGAATGGGAAAATTGATGCCGCTCGGATCGCTGTTGGAATCGACCACCGCGACCACCGGCATGCCGAGCTTGTTGGCTTCGGCGACGGCGATGTTTTCCTTGTTGGTATCGATGACGAACAGGATGTCGGGCAGGCCGCCCATCTCCTTGATGCCGCCGAGCGCGCGCTCCAGCCGGTCGCGTTCGCGAGTCAGGCTCAGCGTTTCCTTCTTGGTCAGGCCGGTCGTGTCGCTCTCCAGCCGGGTCTCAAGATCGCGCAGCCGCTTGATCGCGTTGGAGATGGTGCGCCAGTTGGTCATCATCCCGCCGAGCCAGCGGTGGTTGACGTAATACTGTCCGCACCGCCGGGCCGCCTCGGCCACCCGTTCGCTCGCCTGGCGTTTGGTGCCGACGAACAGCACCCGGCCACCCGCCGCGACGACGTCGCGAATGGCTTGCAGGCCCTGGTGCAGCATGGGAACGGTCTGTTCCAGGTCGATGATGTGGATGTTGTTGCGGGCACCGAAGAGATAGGGTGCCATTTTCGGGTTCCAGCGGCGCGTGCTGTGGCCGAAGTGCACGCCAGCCTCAAGAAGCTGGCGCATGGAATAAGAGGGTAACGCCATCCGATCGTTTCCTTTCCGGTTCGTCCGCCGCGGGCAGGCCGGGATACATACATCCCGACACCGGTAATGGCGGATCGACCGCCTGAGCGGCTGATCCGGATGCCCGCGTGTGAAATCAGGCGTTAAATAGCCCTGTCCGGCGCCTTTTGCAAGCCGGGCCGGGCGACGGCATTCGTCAGAGACGCCGCACGGATTTCTAAGGACATGCCGCAGTCGAGCGGCCGGTGTGTGTGTTCCGGTTCAACCACGTCTATACTCCCTCCCCCGGCACGGTTCGAACGCGCTGGGCCGGAATGGCACAAAGAATGCAGCGCCCGGCTGCTCACAAAGCCGACCCTATGGTGGATCGAAACGGGAGGTCAGGATGGACGCGGTCATCGATTTTCTGAACACGATTTTCTGGGGCTATGTGCTCATTTACGGACTGCTCGCCGTTGGCGTGTTCTTCACCATTCGACTAGGCTTTATCCAGATTCGGCACTTTGGGGAACTGTTTCGGGTCATCAGCGGCTCCCGGTCGGGCGACAAGGCCGGCATCTCCCCCTTCCAGGCGCTGACCGTCAGCCTTGCGTCGCGGGTCGGCACCGGAAACCTGGCCGGCGTCGCGGTGGCGCTCTATCTCGGCGGGCCGGGAGCCATTTTCTGGATGTGGATGGTGGCGCTGGTCGGCATGGCGACCGCCTATGCCGAAAGCACGCTGGCCCAGCTGTACAAGGTCACCGACGACAGTGGCCAGTACCGCGGCGGCCCGGCGTTTTACATCGCCAATGGCCTCAAGGCGCCGTGGGCCGGGGTGATCTTTTCGATCTGTCTTATCCTGTCGTTTGGTCTTGTGTTCAACGCCGTGCAGGCCAATTCCATCGCCGAGGCGATGAATGGGGCCTTCGGTATTCCGAAGGTCGCCACTGGTATCTGCATCGCCGCCGTCGCCGGCATCATCATCTTCGGCGGTCTTCGCCAGATCGCCGCCGTCGCCGAGTATGTCGTGCCGTTCATGGCGGTGGGCTATCTTCTGCTGGCCATCTACGTGCTGGTCGTCAACATCGCGGCCGTACCCGACATGCTGGCCACCATCGTCAGGAGCGCGTTCGGTTTGCAGGAAGCGGCGGGGGCGTTACCGGCGGCATCGCCGCGGCGATGCTGAACGGCGTCAAGCGCGGGCTGTTCTCCAACGAAGCCGGCATGGGCTCGGCGCCGAACATCGCCGCCTGCGCGACTCCCGACCCGCATCACCCCTCCTCCCAAGGGTTCGTTCAGTCGCTCGGCGTGTTCATCGACACGCTTGTCATCTGCACCGCGACGGCGCTGATGATCCTTTTGTCCGGCGTTCTCGAGCCGGGATCGGGCGTGACCGGCACGCAGCTAACCCAGGATGCGCTGGCCGTGCACATCGGCGATGCCGGCAAGTACTTCATCGGCGTGGCGATCCTGTTGTTCGCCTTCACGTCGATCATCGGCAACTACTCCTATGCCGAAAACGCCGTCATCTATCTCGGCCACGGGCATATGACCGGCCTGACCATCTTGCGCGTGCTTACCCTCAGCATGGTGGTGTGGGGGGCGTTGCAGAGCGTGGCGACGGTGTTCAATACCGCCGACGCATCGATGGGAATGATGGCGACGATCAACCTGATCGCCATCGTCATCATGTCGGCGACGGTGGTAAAGCTGACCAAGGACTACTTCCAGCAACGCAAGGCCGGCATCGAACCGGTGTTCCACGCCAAGGACTATCCGGAACTGGGTGACGGGATCGACCACGAAATCTGGACGCGCTAGGCTGGGGTTTTCCAGCCTGAACTTTGGGAGCTGTTAACGTGATGACGGCGGTGGCCGCGAAACGGGATGGGGAGGCGCACGATCGGGATGCGGCGCCGTCCTCGCCGCACGTCGCGTTCGTCATGGGCAAGCTGAACAGCGGCGGCGTTCAGCGCATGACGATGCTGATCGCGGAAGGCGTGGCGTCGCGGGGCGTGAACGTCGATCTCGTCGTCTGCGATGCGCAAGGGGCGCTGAAAGACCAGATCTCACCGTCGACGTCCATCGTCGCGCTCACGAAAAGCAACCCGATCGCGGCGCGATGGGCGGCGTTGCGCGCCGATCCGAAGGGAATTTCGGCGTACCTTAAGCCGTTGCTGACGCGAAAGTACGCGTCCGAGACGCTCCCCTATCTGCCGTCGCTCGCGCGGTACCTGAAAAGGACGCGGCCGGACAGCATCTTCAGCGCCACCACGTACCTGAACATCGAAACCGTTCTGGCGCGCCGGCTGGCGGGGGTGCCCAGCCGGCTCGTGCTCAGCGACCGCAGTCACTTCTCGTCCGGCAAGCCGCGCAAGGAGTGGCGGCTGCGCAACCTGGTCGCCGCCATGCACCGCACGTATCGCGAGGCGGACGCGATCACCGCGGTGTCCAACGGCGTCGCGGACGATATCGCGCGGTCGGTGGGCATCGCGCGGGATCGGATAACAACGCTGTACAATCCCACCATCACGCCGGACTTCCAGGCAAAAATGCATGAGCCGATCGAACATCGGTGGTTTGCCGACGGCGCGCCGCCGGTGCTGTTGGGCGTCGGGCGGACGACGTTCCAGAAGGACTTCGCCACCCTGGTGCGCGCGTTCGCCCGTGTCCGCGCCGAACGGCCGGTGCGCCTTGCGATCATCGGCGAATCCAGCGACAAGCAGAGCGGCCGGCTGCGGTCGCTGGCCGCCGAGCTGGGCGTGGCGGACGATGTCCAACTGCTTGGCTACCAGCGCAACCCCATCCCCTATATGGCCCGCTCCGCCGCCTTCGTGCTCAGCTCCCGATACGAGGGCTTTCCCAACGTGCTGCTGGAGGCGATGGCCTGCGGCACGGCGGTCGTGGCCACCGATTGTCCGGCTGGACCTCGGGAAATTCTCGACGGAGGAATCTACGGCCCCCTGGTGCCGGTGGGCGACGACGCCGCCCTGGCTGCCGCCATCACCGCGACGCTGGATGCGCCACCCGATCCGACGTTTCTCAAGAAACGCGCCGCCGTGTTCAATTACGACACGGCCATCGACCGCTACACGGCCGTGATCCTCGGCGATGGGTCGAGCCATCGTGCGATCGAGGGCGGAGCCTAAGCACGGACGAATATTGCGGGCATCGCGAATTTCGTGTTCGATGCGGTTAATCCGCCTGTTAGCGAAACGCCGACCAACCGCGACTGACGTGTTTGGCAACGGACGTTTCAAACCGGGACCGTAGACCATGCATCGCGCCGTCAAGGGCATCCACCGCTCGCTCATCTCCCTCGCCTCGTTCGTACTGCCGGAAGAAAAGACGCGGACGATGGAGCGGCTGCGACGGGGCAAGGAGGAGCAGCGCCGGCTTCAAATCGCCGATTACGTGTTCGTATCGTTCGGCAAGAGCGGCCGCACGTGGCTGCGCGTCATGCTCTCGCGGTACATGCAGCTCACCTATGATCTGCCCGAACGCACGATGCTGCGCTTCGACAACTTTCATCAGATGAATGCCGCAGCGCCGAGGATATTCTTCACCCACGGCAACTATGTGCGCGACGTCACCGGCGACTTTGCGACGAAACACGCTTTCTATCATACCAAGGTGCTGCTGCTGGTGCGCCGCCCCCAGGATGTCGCCGTCTCGCAGTATTTCCAGTGGAAGTACCGGATGCCCGAACGCAAGAAGAAACTGAACGGCTATCCGACCGGAGACGAGGATCTGTCGCTGTTCGACTTTACGATGGACCCGAAGGTCGGCGTCGCCGGCATCATTGATTTCATGAACGGCTGGGCGGACGAACTGGCCAATCTGAAGGACCATCTGGTGGTGCGCTATGAGGACGTGCACGCCGACCCGCCGGCCGCACTCGGGCGCATGGTAACGTTTTTGGGCATGGAACGGGATGACGCCCGCATCAACGAGGCCGTGCGGTTCTCATCCGTCGACAACATGCGCGAGCTGGAGCGCAAGCAGTACTTTCGCGGCCGCGGCATCCGCCTGAAGGCGAAGGACGACCGCAACCCCGATTCGTACAAGGTGCGCCGGGCAAAGGTCGGCGGCTATCGCGACTATTTCGACGACGGACAGCTGGCGGAGATCGATGCGCTTGTGGACGCTCGCTTGTCGCCGGTGTTCGGCTATCGTCGTGAGGACGAGCCGGCCGACGCCGCCGGCTCGGGGAAAGGTGCCTCGGCTGCGCCGGCGGCGATGTCCGCCGGCGATCAAGGGATGAGGTGAATCGAGTGAAGAAGTGCGTGTTCATTCATACCAACGAACGGCAATGGATCGGCGCCCTGGTCTCCTCCTATTCGCTCAAGCGCAATTCGGCGCGTCCGGACGAGTTCGAGGTGCGGTTTCTCCACACCAAGGATTACCCTTTCCTGCATGAGAAAGAGGGCCAGACGTTTCTGCGTGGCGGGGTATCGCGCGTCTGGCACATGGCGGACCTGCAATCGTTCACGCCGCTCCGGTTCCTACCGCCAGAATTGATGGGCCACGACGGCCGGGCGATCGTCATCGACCCCGACGTGTTCGCCGTCGGCGACATAAACGCGCTGTTCGATCGCGACATGGAGGGCAAGGGCGTCATGGGACGGCCGCGCTCGCATCGCGAGGGCAAGGAGTTCTGCGTCGCGACCAGTGTGATGCTGATGGACTGCGCCAAGCTCCGGCACTGGAACTGCCGCGCCGAGTTCGACGAGCTGTTTCAGTTCAAGCGCGACTATAAGGAGTGGATGTGCCTGAGGCACGAGCCGCGGGAGAACATCGGATTTTTCGGCGACGAATGGAACGACTTCGACCATCTCGACGAGAACACCAAGCTCCTGCACAACACCAAGCGCAAGACGCAGCCGTGGAAGACGGGCCTGCCGGTCGACTATACCCCCGCCGACAAGACCAAGGAGTATCCGCTGCTGGCGTCGTTGCGCGCTCTGCGCGAGCGCATCTTCGGCCGATACGGCCTGCTGGGCCGCTACGCCCGGCATCCCGACGCGGCGCAGGAGCGGTTCTTTTTCGGTTTGCTCCGCGAATGCCTCGATGAGGGTATTATCGACGAGCGCCTGCTTCGCGACGAGATGCAGTTGAACCATATCCGCCACGACGCCATGCGTGTAATCGACCGCCACGGTAGCTTACCCGGTGCCCGCCATGCCGAACTATCTTGATTTCGACCGCCTCGACGCCATCGATCCGGAGGCCTTCCGCCGGACGACGCCCTATCCGTGGGCCAATCCGGACAAGCTGCTGACCGACGACGGCTATCGGGCGCTTCTCGACACGATGCCGGATCTGTCGCTGTTCGAACAACGGTTCGGCGAAATGCGCCGGGGCGAACAGGCACCGCACGACCGCTATTCGCTGGAATACCGGGAAGGGATGGCGTTATCCGAACCGTGGCAGGCGTTCATCGCGGACTTGCGCAGCGACCGCTACCGTTCCGCCATCGGACGCCTGTTCGGGGGGCGTGATCCGGAATTTCGCTTTCACTGGCACTACACGCCGGCGAGCTGCTCCGTCTCACCCCACTGCGACGCCAAGCGAGAGTACGGCTCGCACATCTGGTATTTCAATTCCGAAGAGGAATGGGACCCGGCGTGGGGCGGCGAGACGCTGGTGCTCGACGACGGCGGCCGGCTGGACCCGAACACCGCGCCTGAGTTCGAGGAATTCGAGCGGGTGATTCCGTGTCGGTCGATCGGCAACACCAGTGCGATCCTTCAGCGCAGCGCGCGGGGCTGGCACGGCGTACGCGCTATCTCATGTCCCGAGGGGCACATGCGGAAGGTGTTCATCGTCGTCGTCAATCCCAGCTCGCTCTACTGGCGGGTGCGCGACGGCCTGATGGGTAAGGACATTCAGCGCCTCTGAGCACGGGCGGGGGGATGGCCGGACTCTCGGTCGCCGGCAGGGGCGTCACGCGGCCGGCGGTGGAGTGTCGGCGGCGAAAGCCGGCGGCAGATCGGCCACCGGGGCGGCAATCGATGGCTGTCGGGCGGCGTCACGAAGGACGCGGTGGACGAACGCCATCTTTTCCATGATCGCCAACGTGATCACCTCCGGCACCACGTCGATCAGGCCCATCTCCCGGTTGACCTCGTTAAGGATGAGGCCGAGGCGGCTGAATTGCCTAATCATCGCGTTGAGATCGCTCATGGATACCGTGGGGATGAGCCCCATGTTTTGCGCCGTGTCGAGAACACTGACGACGTCGAGGTAAAGCGCAAACGTCTCGGCCCAGTCCTCCCACGGGTGCATGGTGGCGTAGGCGCTGACGTGGCGCTCGTGCCAGTCCGCCGGCGGGCCGTCGCGGTAGTGGCGCTCCAGCGCGTCCTGGTAGCTGGGGTTCATGGGATCGCCGAAGAGCTGGCGAAAGTCCTCCTCGTAGTGGTCCTTGACGAGCAGGTCCCAGAAGTAGTGGCCGATTTCATGGCGGAAATGGCCGATCAGCGTCCGGTGCGCCTCGCCCATGTCGACGCGGAGCTGCTCGCGTTGGCAATCGTCCGCTTCGCGGATGTTGATGGTGATCTTGCCGTTAGCGTGGCCAGTGTAGACGCGCTCGAGCTCGCCCATGGTACGCCAGACGTCGGTGGAGACGATGATGTCGCCCTTGAAATCGAACGCGATGGCTGGATCGAAACCGTCGGCGGCGGTGCCGTAGGGCAGGCCCATCAGGTCGAGTGCGTAGAAAAGGCGACGCTTGGCGCTTTCCAGGCGCGCCCAGCGCTCCCGATTGCCGGGTACGCTCAGGTCCGGGATGGTATGGTTGAATCGGCAGGTGTCGCAGAACGGCGCGGCCGCGCCGGTGGCGTCGACGGCCACACAGCGGTTGCAGACATGCTCCTGCGCGTAGTTGGTGCAGAGTGCCAGAAGCGCCCCGCAGGCCGGGTTGGTGCATCGATAACGCCCGATTCCTGCCGGGTCGAGGGATGTGATCGACCGGCAGACCGGGCACCAGCCGACATCCCGACCGCAGTTGCCGCAATGGATGTTCTCAAAAAAGAGAGTGTGGCTGCACACGCACTCAAAGGTTCGCATTTGAAATGGTCCTCAGTGGGCAGTGCCCCGTCGTCCGGGCCCGCAGACTCACATGCGGGATGTCGCGGATTACGCCGACGCTGACGCTGATGCGTCCTAGGTAGGATTCCCTTTCGTCGGTTGGAAGTGGCGATGGGTGTATTTCGACGCTCGCACGTTAAGGCTTAAGCCAGCCGACGACATCCTCGCCAAGGCCGTCCATGAGCATGCCGATGCCGATGGTCGCCACGATCAGTCCCATCAGACGGGTCATGACGTTGAGCCCGTTCTGGCCGAACAGCCGGACGATCCGCTGCGACAGGACGAAACAAACGTAGGTGGCGGCCAATATGGCGGCAAACGCGGCGAGGGAAACGACGATATGCACCAGCCCGCCGGCGGCAAAGTTCATCGCCGTGGCGATGGTGCCGGGACCGGCGAGAATCGGCACCGCCAGCGGTGAGACGGCGACAGCGAGCTCGGCCTCCTTCGCCGACTTGATGTCCGATGCATCGGGCGTGTGGGCGCTGTGTCCGCTGCCTTGGAGCATACGATAGCCGATCAGGAACACGACGATGCCGCCGGTGATGCGCAACGCGGCGAGCGTGATGCCGAACACGTTGAACAACAGATTGCCGGCGATGCTGAGCACGGCGATGATGGCGAACGCGAGCAGGACACTGCGCTGCGCCACCGATTTCTTAATCGCCTCGTCGTCGCCGTCGGTGAGGCTGATGAACAGCGGCGTGTTGGCGATGGGGTTCATGATCGCGAAGTAGCCGGCGAGCGCCGTCCCAGCGAAGCCGAGCAGTGATGCCGCGTCCATGTTCGGGACCCCTTCCCTACCGCCACCGGCACACGTCCGGCTTCTGCGCTTGGGCCGGATGATTACCACGACCGATAGGACGAGAACAGCCCCGGCCGGTGGTGGAGTCGCCGGGCGTCCTGGTCTCCGGCACGGGTGCGGCAAAAGCGGCGGCTTGCTGTTGACAGGCCGGGGACGTGGGCGCGATTGTCGAGGCACCGCTGCGTGTCGCCCGTTCTCGGCCGACGCCGTCAAATCGCGTTTCGGTTCAGGAGATCGCGTGCTCTACGGACTTTTTGAACAGTTCGTCACGCTGTGGGTGGTTATCGACCCCATCGGCACCATTCCGGTGTTCGTTGCCGTAACGGCGCGAATCGCGGAGTCCCGGCGTCCCAGGGTGGCGCTGCACGCCGCCCTCGTCGCGGCGGGCGTGCTGATGTTTTTTCTGGTGCTGGGCCAGTTCCTCATCGACGCCCTGGGCATCACCCTGCCGGCGTTTCAGATCGCCGGCGGACTTGTCCTTTTCCTGTTCGCGTTGACGATGATTTTCGGCGACTCGAAGCCTCAGGCCGAGACCAAGGAGGCCGCGAAGGATAGCGATCAGGACTCGCCCGCCGTCTTTCCCCTCGCCGTTCCATCCTTGGCAAGCCCGGGCGCGATGCTGGCCGTCGTTCTGCTCACCGACAACAACCGGTTCAGCATACCGGAACAGGCGGCGACGGCGGGCATCATGCTGTCGGTCCTCGCCGTCGCGTTTTTGCTGATGCTGGCCGCCGGACCGATCCTGAAGGTGATCCGGATTTCCGGCGCCGCCATCGTCAGCCGGGTCATGGGCATCATCCTGGCAGCGGTAGCGGTCGACAACGTCATCACGGCGGTCATCGAGCTGTTGCGGACAACGACGCTTTAGGGCGTCGCCTGACGACAGCGGCCGAAAGCGGGCGCGATTTATTTGAGGGCGTCGGCGGCCTTCAAATAGGACTCGCACGCGGCCGCCTTGGTCTGATTGCCTCCGGCGTCCTTGACGCAGCCCTGATACTTATTGACCAGGTTAAGCCTCTCGTCGGCGACTCTCTCCTGCGCTTCGTACATCCGGTCCTGGGCGCGGTTGGACCTCCGATCGGACGATCCGCAACCGGCAACAAGCCCGACAAGCCCCAGACACACGATCGTCATGAAAAAGCGCATGCGCAGGTTCCTTCTAAAGCCGCTTGCCGGCGTTACTTCGCGACGCAGTCATAAACGCTCAAGCTGGATTCGAGATAGAACAACGACGCCGACGGCGCCGGCGCCGTCGTTTTTACCAGCTCCGCCTGCTTGCCGTATTTTTCGCAATGCTTTTGCGCTTCGACGGTGGCGAGTTCCGGCTGGTAGGCGTCATGTTCAATGGTGATTCCATCGGGGCTTTCATGCCGCACGGCGCAGGCCACGATCAACAGCGACAAACCGACAATGAAGGCTAAACGCATGTCCTGACTCCAAAATGGACGTGTACGTCAACGCGAGAAGAGCATCGTTATGTGAGACCCACCGATGACGAGCGATCTGTCCCCGAGGCTGCCATGCAGCATCATGGTGCTGTGGGGCTGTCACCTGCGTTCCGTTCGAAAACGATATGGAACAGCCTGCCATCGAACATGGCCAGCAGTTTTTCGGTCTCGGCCTTGGCCTCCGTACGCACCGGCGAATCAAGGACGTTATCGATGGCCTCTTGAGACGGATAATCGAATTCAAGCATCATGTGCACGGCTGATGCCTGCGGGTCCGCGCTGACACGGCGCAGGAGGCGTACGTCCGTGGCGCCTGGAAATCGCCGCCAGAGCGGCATCAAGCGTTGCTCGATAAATTCCTCGAAGGCAGCTTCCTTGCCTTCGCGAACATGGCCCTCGAAAAAGGCACAGCGGATCAGCATCGACAATCGTCCTTCTTCTTTGGCGTGCTGTTTAAATCGACATGTCCCGGATCAGAGAGACGATGATAGACCGTCTGGGCAAGGTAGCCGGTATTGCGGCAGCCTAGAAGCGCCGACGTATTATCATGTGCTTCAGGCGCCGGATTGGCTGGCGGACAGGCGGCCGGCCGAGCTTGGCGGAGTGGCGTTGGAAGGAGAAAGTGATGGCAAAGCGCAATCGTGCAGTCGCATCGGTGGTGGCGGTGGTGATAACCGTTGGCGTTGGCGCGTCGGCGGGGGCCGCGGATGATGACGGGGCGGCGGACATCGTTGCCGATCAGGTTCGCGACCAGGGGTGGCCGTGCGCGGATCCGGTTCAGGCGGTGCGTGATCCGGCGGAATCGCGACCGGATGAGGCGGTATGGACGCTTCAATGCGCCGACGCCGTCTACCGCGTGCGGCTGGTGCCGGATGAGGCGGCGGAGATTAAGGTACTCGGGGATTAGGGGGTGTCTACGCGCTTGGCGTCGTCGTCAGTGGGTGTGGCACGGCAAGGCGTGGGTGGCCGGGTCGAGCCCGGCCACGACGGCAGAGAGGAACGTTGGAAGCGCGTCCAAAGCCGTTTTGCGCGGGCTGGACCCGCGCATCCACGAGGGCGGCACGCGGTAGGCGTGGGTTGCCGGGTCGAGCCCGGCAACGACGAGGAAGGGAGCGACGGAGGTGAGGGACTCCCCTACTCCGCGCGGATTTCGCGGACGCCGGGGATGGCTTCCAGGCGGGTGAGCAGGGCGGGATCGGCTCGGCAATGGATGGGGAGATCGAGGGTGACCTCGGTCTGGACGTCGAGCCAGAGAGCCAGGCGCACCGGGTCGGCGCCCCGCTCCGCCTCGTCCAGCAGGCGGCCAAGGTCGTCCAGGGCTTTTTCGCTGTCGATGAGGATTTCCACATCGCTGCCGATGGCGTGGACGACGTCGTCGAGCGGCTGGACGCTGTTGACGGTAAAGCGCGCCTGGTCGTCGGCGAAGGTGACATTGGCGTCGACGAACACCGACGCGCCGACGCCGAGGATGGCGCCCCGCGCGCTGAGCACATCGGCAAAGACGACCACCTCGAACAAACCCGACGTGTCGGAAAGCTGGAGGAAGGCGAAGCGGTTGCCCTTGCCGGACGTGCGCTCGGTCCGGGCGAGCACGGTGCCGGCGAGCTTGACCGTACCCGGCCGGCGCGACGCCGTCACGTCGGCGACGCTGACCACGCCGAGGCGGCTGAGCCGGCGGCGGTGGGCGTCGAGCGGGTGCGCCGACAGGTAGAAGCCGATCGCCTCCAGTTCCTCCTTCAGGCGGTCGACGGCGGTCCAGTCGGCGACCTCCGGCAACTGGAGATCGTTGCTGCCGGCGGCGGCCCCGAACAGGCCGAGCTGGCCGCTGGCGCGCGCATCGGACGACAGAGCGGCGGCGCGGACGATCCGCTCCGCCCCCTCGCACACCTGGCGGCGGTTGGGGTTGAGTGAATCGAAACAACCGGCGCGGATGAGATTTTCCAGATGGCGGCGGTTGAGGTGGCGGCTGTCGACCCGCGCGGCGAAGTCGTCGAGCGACGCAAACGGACCATTGGCGCGCCGCTCCTCGACGATGGCGGTGACCGCCGGCGTGCCGACGTTGCGGATGGCCGAGAGCGCGTAGCGGATGGCGGCCGTTCCGGCGCCGTTGTTGTCGGCCGCGTTCTCGACAGCAAAGCTGACGGCCGAGCGGTTGATGTCCGGCGGCAAGAGAGCGATGCCGAGGCGGTCCAGTTCCTGGCGGAACAGGTTGAGCTTTTCGGTCGAGCCGGCATCGTGGGTCATCAGCGCGGCGAAGAACTCAACCGGATGGTTGGCCTTCATGTACGCCGTTTGATAGGCGACGAGCGCGTAGGCGGCGGCGTGCGACTTGTTGAAGCCGTAACCGGCGAACTTGTTGACCAGCTCGAAGATGTGGGCGGCGGTACCCTTGTCGACGCCGAGGGCCTCGGCGCCTTCAGCGAAGATGGCACGTTGCTTGTCCATCTCGGCCTGAATTTTCTTGCCCATGGCGCGGCGCAGGATATCGGCGCTGCCCAGCGTGTAGCCGGCGAGGATCTGGGCGATCTGCATCACCTGTTCCTGGTAGATGATGATGCCGTAGGTCTCCCTCAGCGCCTCCTCTAGGGCCGGATGCAGGTAGTCCGGCTGCTCCTCGCCGTGCTTGCGCCGGATGTAGCTGGGGATGTTGTCCATCGGCCCCGGCCGGTACAGGGCGACGACGGCGATGATGTCCTCGAACGAGTCAGGCTTGAGCTTGCGCAACACGTCGCGCATGCCGGCGCTTTCCAACTGGAACACGCCGACCGTCTCGCCGCGGCCCAGAAGGTCGTAGGTGGCCGCGTCGTCGAAGGGGAGCGTCGAGAGGTCGATGGTTTCGCCCCTACCCTCGCGGACCAGGGTGACAGCGTCGGCAAGGATGGTCAGCGTCTTCAGGCCGAGGAAGTCGAACTTCACCAGCCCCGCCTCCTCCACCCACTTCATGTTGAAGCCGGTGACCAGCATCTCGGAGCGCGGGTCGCGGTAGAGTGGAATCAGCTCGACCAGCGGCCGGTCGGCGATGACGACTCCGGCGGCGTGGGTCGAGGCGTGGCGGTAGAGGCCCTCCAGCGGCCGGGCGATGTCGATCAGCCGGGCAACGGCCTCGTCGGAAGCGATGAGTTCCCGAAGCTGCGGCTCGGCGGCGATGGCTTCTTCCAGCGTCGGCGGGTGGGCCGGGTTGAACGGGATGAGCTTGCAGATCTTGTCGACGTAACCATAGGCCATGCCGAGAACCCGGCCGACGTCGCGCAGGACGGCGCGCGCCTGCAGCTTGCCGAAGGTGATGATCTGCGCCGTGCGGTCATGGCCATAGCGCTCGACGACATGGCGGATCACCTCGTCCCGCCGGTCCTGGCAGAAGTCGATGTCGAAGTCGGGCATGGACACGCGCTCGGGATTGAGGAAGCGCTCGAACAGAAGCCCGAAGCGCAGCGGGTCCAGGTCGGTAATGGTCAGCGACCAGGCAACGACGGAGCCGGCGCCGGAGCCGCGGCCAGGGCCGACGGGAATGCTTTGTTCCTTCGCCCAGCGGATGAACTCGGCGACGATGAGGAAATAGCCGGCGAAGCCCATGGTGCAGATGACATGCAGTTCATAGTCGAGCCGCCGGCGATAGACGGCCGCCCGGCTGCCGTCGCCTGTGTCGGGGGCGGCGTCGGCGAGCCCGATCTGTGCCAGGCGCTTGTCCAAGCCGGCGCGGGCGTCGCGACGCAGCGCCTCGTCCTCATCGACGGCGCCCAAGTCGTACGCGGGCAGCATCGGCTTGCGGCCTTCGAGGAGGAACGTGCAGCGCCGCGCGATCAAGGCGGTGTTGTCGATGGCGTCCGGCAGATCGGAAAACAGCGCCCGCATCTCGGCGGGGTCTTTCAGGCAGTGCTCTGTGGTGACGCGGCGGCGCTCGCGCTCGGCGACGCTTTTGCCCTCGGCGATGCACAGAAGCGCGTCGTGGGCGTCATAGGTGTCGGGATCGAGAAAATAGGCGTCGTTGGTCGCGACGATGGGCAGGCCGATGCGGTCGGCGGCGGCCAGCATCGCACCCTCGATGGCGGCCTCGCGATCCAGGCCGTGGCGGAGGATTTCGACGTAAAAGCGCTCGGGAAAAGCGCGCGCGAGGTCGGCCAGCAGGTCCTCCGCCGCCGCCGCCTTGTTGTCGAGAAAGAGCCGGCCGACGGGACCGTCGGGGCCGCCGGACAGCAGGATCAGCCCATCGGCATGCCCGGTCAGCATCGGGATGTCGATGGACGGGCGCGCGTCGCCGGGGCAGCGCTCGAACGAGCGCGCCAGCATGGCGAGGAGGTTGAGATAGCCGGTCTCGTTCTGGACCAGGACGACGACCGAGTCCCGCGGCGCCGGACCGTTGCCGCGGATGCCCGGACCGGAGGACGGCGCCGGCGGCTCGACGGCAAGCTGGCAGCCGATGATCGGCTGAATGCCCGCCTTCGCCATCGACAACGAGAACTCCATGCCACCGAACAGGTTGTGGGTATCGGTCATCGCCACCGCCGGCATGCGCTTATCGGCGCAGCGGCGCACCAGATCCTTGATCCGGATGGCCCCTTCCGACAGCGAATAGGTGGTGTGGACGCGGAGATGGACGAAGGGCAGGTCGGCGGTCATAAGCACTGCGAATGAAGGAAAATCGGAGCACCGGCGCCGCCAGGCGGCGGCGCGGCCGTCTTCGCGTGGTCGCTGTTACTTGACCTTGTTCACCTGCAAGAACAGGATGGGCTTCCCCTGCTCGCGCTGCAGCTCACGGACCACACCGTCGAACGTGACCGTCTGGTCGGGCAAGAATTCCGTGATCCGGGTCGGCTTGATTTCGAACATCACGTCCGGCTGCGGTTCCACACCTTCCGGGTCCATGTCCACATAAAGAACGCCCAGTTCGACATAGTCGTCACCGAACTGGCGAACCGACGCGACCACGCGGCCCTGCCACGTGACCTTACGGCCGCTGATGGTCGGAACATAGGCGGCGTAGGCTTCCGCACCGCTGTCGCGGGCGGCCTGAACTTCCGAGTACGACAGCTCCGCCGCCGGTTCCTCATCGCCGCAGGCGGCGAGTGCCACGGTCGTCAACAGAACGACGGCCGGTATCCGTAAACGCTGCGGCATGGCTGCCTCCCTCGATAAACGACGACGATGCGCGACATCCGCCGGCCCGTCTTTGTCCTGAAGTTCTCCGCAAACGATCGTCCTGGCAAGCGAGATCGCATCGACGCTGGATCGGCCGGTGACGGTGTCGGCGACGCCCTGCTCATGCCGCGACCAGACGTCCCGATTCGAGGCGCACCTTCCGATCCATGCGCTCGGCGAGCGCCATGTTGTGGGTGGCAACAAGAGCGGTCAGGCCGATGGCGCGGACCCGGTCGATGAGAAGCCGGAACACCTCGCCGGCGGTGGCCGGGTCCAGGTTGCCGGTGGGCTCGTCGGCCAGCACCACGGTGGGGCCGTTGGCGAGGGCGCGGGCGATGGCGACACGCTGCTGCTCGCCGCCGGAGAGCTGTCCCGGCCGGTGACGGGTGCGTTCGCCCAGTCCCAGCGCGGTCAGCAGTTCGCGCGAGCGGTCATCGGCGGTGCGGCGCGCGATGCCGGCGATCATCTGCGGCAGGGTGACGTTTTCCAGCGCCGAGAACTCCGGCAGCAGGTGGTGATACTGATAGACGAAGCCGATATGACCGCGGCGCAGGCGGGTGCGTTCGGCGTCGGCCAGCGCGCCGCAGGCGACGCCATCGATGCACACATCGCCAGCATCCGGGCGCTCCAGCAGGCCGGCGATGTGCAGCAATGTCGACTTGCCGGCGCCCGACGGGCCGACCAGCGCCGTGACCTCGCCAGCATGGAGGTCGAGGTCGACGCCGCGCAGCACCTCGAGCACGTTCCGCCCCTGGCGGAAGGTGCGGACAATGCCTGTGAGACGGAACGCCGCCTCACTCATAGCCCGCCTTACTCATAGCGAAGAGCTTCCGCCGGCTCGACCCGCGCCGCCTGCCACGCCGGATAGAGCGTCGCCAGGAACGACAGGCCAAGCGCCATGGCAACGACGGTAACCACCTCTATGGGATCGATCTCCGCCGGCAGCCGCGACAGGAAGTAGATTTCGGCCGAGAACAGCTCGGTGCCGGTGAGCGACTGGATCCACTGGCGGATGGTCTCGATGTTGGCGGCGAAGGCGACACCGAGGACGAGGCCGGCCAGCGTGCCGATGACGCCGATGCTGGCGCCGGCGAGGAAGAACACCCGCATGATCATGCCGCGCGTGGCGCCCATGGTGCGCAGGATGGCGATGTCGCGGCCCTTGTCCTTGACCAGCATGATCAGGCTGGAGACGATGTTGAACGCGGCGACCAGGATGATCAGGGTGAGGATCAGGAACATGACGTTCCGCTCGACCTGGATGGCGGTGAAGAAGCTGGCGTTGGCACGCTGCCAGTCGTGCACGCGGACGTTGGCGCCGGCGACGCCGTAGACGTCGCGGACCAGATCGGGCGCGCGGTTCGGGTCCTGGACGAACACCTCCAGCGCCGTCACCGCGCCGGGCAGCTGGAAAAAGGTCTGGGCGGCATCCAGCGGCATGAAGACGAAGCCGGAATCGTACTCGAACATGCCGATTTCGTAGAGGGCGGCGATGGTGTAGGCACGCACGCGCGGAATGGTGCCGAACGCGGTGACGTTGCCCTGCGGCGAAATCAGAGTGATCGCGTCGCCGACCGAGACGCCCATCCGCTCGGCCAGCCGGGAGCCGATCATCACGCTCGCGTCGCCGGCGAGGCGGTCGAGGGAGCCGGCGACGATGTTGTCGGCGAGGATGGTCTTGCGCTTCAGGTTGTCGATGGAGAAGCCGCGCACCAGGGCGCCGCGGGCGATGCCGTTGGCGGTCACCATCACCTGGCCCTCGACCAGCGGATCGACGGTCACCACGCTGGGCAGGCCCTCGATCAGGCCGGTCAGACCCTGGTAATCGACGAGACCGGTCACCGGCGGGCCGTAGACGGTGAGATGGCCGTTGATGCCGAGAATGCGGGACAGGAGCTCCTGGCGGAAGCCGTTCATCACCGCCATGACGATGATCAGCGTCGCGACGCCAAGCGCGATGCCGAGCAGGGAGAAGATGGCAATGACGGAGACGAACCCCTCCTCCTTGCGGGGGCGGAGGTAGCGCGACGCGACCATGCGCTCGAAGGGTGAGAACAAGGGGCTCGTCCGCCTCAGACGGTCAGCCGGTCGAGCGCCGCATCGACGCTCATCTCGTCGCGGGCGCCGGTGCGCCGATCCTTGACTTCGACGATACCGGCGGCGACGCCGCGCGGGCCGACGATGATTTGGTGCGGCAGGCCGATCAGGTCCATCTCCGAGAACTTGACGCCGGGGCGATCCGGCCGGTCGTCATAGAGGACGTCGATGCCGGCGGCGGCAAGGCGGTGGTAGAGGTCGTCGGCAGCGGCGGCGGTGGCCGCGTCGTCGGCCTTCAGGCTGATCAGGCCGACCTGGAAGGGCGCGACGGCGGCCGGCCAGACGATGCCGGCGTCGTCGTGACACGCCTCGATGATGGCGCCGACGAGACGGGATACGCCGATGCCGTAGGACCCCATCTCGATCGGCACGGTCTCGCCATCGGGACCGGCCACGGTGGCCTGCATGGCGGAGGAGTACTTGGTGCCGAAATAGAAGATGTGGCCGACCTCGATGCCGCGACCGGTGACCAGGTCCGGGCCGAGGGCGGCTTCCCGCGCCGGCTCGCGCTGCTCATCGGTGGCGGCGTAGAGGCTTAAGTAGGCATCGACGATGGGCGCCAGATCGCCCTCGATGTCGACGGCGTCCAGGCCCGCGCGGAGGTCGAGCAGCGCTGATTGATACGCGATTTCGCTCTCGCCGGTGTCGGCGAGAATGACGAACTCATGGCTCAGGTCGCCGCCGATGGGTCCGGTGTCCGCCCGCATCGGGATCGCCTGAAGCCCGAGGCGGGCGAAGGTGCGCAGATAACAGACGAACATCTTGCGATAGGAACGGAGCGCGCCGGCCCGGTCCAGATCGAAGGAATACGCGTCCTTCATCAGGAACTCGCGGCCGCGCATGACCCCGAAGCGGGGCCGGATCTCGTCCCGGAACTTCCACTGGATGTGATAGAGCAGCTTCGGCAGCTGGCGGTAGCTGCGCACGCTGGCGCGGACGATGTCGGTAATCTGTTCCTCGTTGGTCGGGCCGTACAGCATGTCACGCTGGTGACGGTCGACGATGCGCAGCATCTCCGGCCCGTAGGCGTCGTAGCGGCCGCTTTCCCGCCACAGGTCGGCGGGCTGGATGGTCGGCATCAACATCTCGTGACAGCCGATGGCGTCCTGTTCCTCGCGGACGATGGCGGCGATGCGGTTGAGGACGCGCAACCCTAGCGGCAGCCAGGTATAGATGCCGGCGCTGGACTGGCGGATCATGCCGGCGCGCAGCATCAACCGATGCGAGACGATCTGCGCCTCGGCCGGCGTTTCCTTGAGGGTCGGCAGAAAATAACGGGAGAGACGCATGAAGACCGGGGCCGGACGACAGGGGGAGGATGCGGGACGCTTCAGGATGGGCGAACTGTAGGCCAAGCGCCCCGCCGCTGCAATATTGGCTGATCCGGGGCTGACCCGGCCCCAATCGAGGATGGGTCAGGGATAGGTGCCGGCGTTCCCGGGAGGGGTGCGGCAGGGGTCAGCGACAAGCGGTTCGCCGTCAAGTCGTGCCTCGCCGTCCTCGATGGTCAGGCGGCCGAGCGGCATGGTGCCTTCGAGCCGGCGGGCATCACCGGCGCGGGGACCGACACCGATTCGGACGTCCAGGTCGATCGGCTGAACCGTCGCCCACGACGGGGGCGGGTTCAGATCGGCCGGGACGACGGGCCGACCGTGCACGTCGACGCCGGAGCGCAGATCGGCGGCGCCGACCGGCGCTGCGACGGCTGCGGGCTCGCGGCAATCGGGAGAGTTCATGACGCTCGGGTCGGCCGACGCGAGTGCCGCCGCGTGTGCTGTGGCAAACCCGCAGATGGCGACGAAAACCAGGCCATGGGTGATGACGGAGCGCATGGCGGCGAGTGTGCGGGCCGGCGGTTAACGCGCCGATAACGGCGACGGCGTGGTTGGCTGGGCGATGCCGTCTTTTTTCAACCGTGGCCGCCCCTGTGTCGCTTCGGGCGCCGCATCGGGGTAAAAATTTTTACGTCAGAAGACGCGCAAAAGTGCGCTTGACGACGTAATGGTGCTCGAATCGTGTCGATAAGCGAGAAAGATTGCGTCTGGATCACCATTCTCGCAAAAAAAATGATGACGTACGGTTCGACATGTAGTAGTTGTATCTCAGCTGTCTAGACTACAAAAAGACGGAACAACTGCCGGCCCGGGTTTTGGGAAACAGCCAAGTATAACAAGAAAAATAACAGCCTCGCGGCGTTGGATGGGCGAGGGTTTAACAATAAAAACCAAAAGCTCGCGGCAAGGTCTTAACTGATCTTGCCTTTTTCTTTTTAGGGCCTTGCAAGCGGCGGGCACCCCTCGGGGGTGTCGGTCACGTGCCCCGTCGCGGCGCTGCAATCGCGTCCAGGACCTTGGCGATGCCGTCGGCAACCGATTTCCAGGCCGTATCGCGGGCGTAAGCGCCGTTGCCCCAGTGCGTTGGGTGTGTCACCGGATGGCCATCCGTCGGCAGCGCATTGACTTTTCCGAAGGGGGCCGACTGCCACGCGCAATCGCGGATAATTATTGGGATGACACGCGCGGTTCCTTCCTTGTGCCGTTCAAGGGCGCGTTTCATCTCGATGTCGTAGCAGTAGTCGGATGCGATGAAGTCGGCACTGACGAGCAGTAGAACGAGCTCGGCGTTTTCCAGGTTGTTGTCGATCTGTCCCTTCCATTCATCGCCGGGAGTGATCCGCCGGTCATCCCAGGCGTCGAGCTTACCTTGGCGCAGGAATAACTTGATGTGCGTTTGGAGTTCCTCACGCAGAGCATCGTCTTTGTGTGAGTAGCTGACGAAAGCGCGGATGCCGGGCATGCTCTTCTCCGGAGCTTTTTCGCTGCGGCGGGTGCCTTCCAGATCAACGCCGTTAAGAAGCGCCTTCACGTCAAGCTTCAAGAGACGACCATTGGCGACGACGGGATAAAACTCCTCTTTTTCCCGTTCCATGACGACGAGGTCTTCATAGGGAACGGCCACATCGGGATGACCGGGAACGGGGACCAATTGCTCGGGTGCAAAGGTGTAATCGACGTGGATGCGCTCGAAGTCACTGCGGATGACGGCGAGCAGGCGGCGGCGGGCATCGAGCGGCCCCTCGACGGCGATGTGGATGCGTTTGGCGAGCGGTTCGCCCATCACCAGCGCGCGGGCGCTTTCGAAGGCCAGAATGGCGCCGGTGCGCCAGCGCGCCTGTCCGGTGCCGAGAACGTGGGTGCGGACGATGAAGCGCGGCAGCAGCCCCTCCGGCAGGGTCGGGTAGCGGTAGTCGAAGTTCAGGCACGCATCGGGCGAAAAGGCCTCGGCTTCCGGCGGCTGGTCCTTGTCGAGAAGTTCAGGGATGAGATAGCGGTCGCGGTCATCGTGAAAGGGAACGCAGAGCTCGAACTTGCGCATCAGTTCGATCAGAAAAAGGTGACGCTCGGGAGGGTAATCGGCAGGGTCGAGCACTTGGGCGATATCCGCCAGCGCCACCTCCCCCTTTTGAGCGGCGATCTGCTTGTCGTTGAGGATACGGTAGATGCCCTCCGTGACCCAGCGGGGGTTCAGGACGTTGGTATCCAGCAGGCGCGGATCGTCCTTGTAATTGAGCGCGACGCCAAGGCTGTGCAGGAAACCGGCGAGACGATCCTGGGCAATGCGATCCGTCTCGCCATGATGGACGCACATCGCCCGGTACCGATCCATGGTGAGGTAATTGTCCGGCATGGCGGCGAGCGCGTCCTTGATGGCGAACCACTCACCGGGAAAGGGCGTTCGCAGGTCTTCCAGCCCGTCCGTCTCCCGGCGGATGAGGGCGGCGAGGTCGTCGAGACCGGTGCGGTCGGCGCAATCGGTCCTGACGACATCGACAATGTTGGGAAACCGCCGCCGCAGACCTGAGCGGTCGATCGAGCATGGGTGCGGGGTGATTTTGTTGAGGACGATGATGACCGGCGACGCGGCGGCGAAGCTGTCGATGAGGGCGAGCCAGTAGTCGGCGTCCGCCTCCTCCCGCCCCTGGCGGCCGTTGAGGACGAGCAGATAGAGGCTGCGCTCGGTCATGAAGAACTGATGCGTGGCGTGCATGATCTCCTGCCCGCCGAAATCCCAGACATGGAGGCGCACATCATCGCCGCCGTCGAGACGCAGCGGCCATTCCCTGATGCGGATGCCTTCGGTTTGCTTCTCCTTCGGATCAAAGGTGTCGTCGATCAGGCGCTTGACCAGCGACGTCTTGCCGACCTCGCCGAAGCCGACGAGGATCAACTTGGCCTCGTTCAGCGGCCGCCCGGAGGCGCGGGCGCGGAAGTAATAGTCGAGGATTGCCGCCGGGGCGGCGGCGGCCTTTCCTGCCGTTAATACGTCCACCCGACCGGGACCCAGCACTTCCTCCGGCAGGTTCAGCGCCTCGTTTCCGTGCAGGAAAAGTTTTTGCAGAGAAGTGACGTGTTTCAGGCTTTCGGGCAGCGCGGTCAGTTGGTTTTCGGAAACATAAAGCCATTTGAGCGCGGTGAGGCGGCCGATCGCCTCGGGCAGCGCGGTCAGTTGGTTTCCGATAACATCAAGCTGTTCGAGCGCGGTGAGGCGGCCGATCGCCTCGGGCAGCGCGGTCAGTTGGTTTCCGGTAACATCAAGCTGTTCGAGCGCGGTGAGGCGGCCGATCGCCTCGGGCAGCGCGGTCAGTTGGTTTCGGGAAACATAAAGCCATTTGAGCGCGGTGAGGCGGCCGATCGCCTCGGGCAGCGCGGTCAGTTGGTTTCGGGAAACATCAAGCTGTTCGAGCGCGGTGAGGCGGCCGATCGCCTCGGGCAGCGCGGTCAGTTGGTTTCGGGAAACATCAAGCTGTTCGAGCGCGGTGAGGCGGCCGATCGCCTCGGGCAGCGCGGTCAGTTGGTTTCCGGTAACATAAAGCTGCCCGAGCGCGGTGAGGCGGCCGATCGCCTCGGGCAGCGCGGTCAGCCCGAGCTTTGCCAGATCAAGCGCGGTCGCGCCTGTCGTAAGCACCTCATCGATGCGGCGTTCGGCCTCGGCGAAGGCCTTGTCGTGTTGGTCGTTTTGATTGTCCGCCATATCCCCCTCCCCTTGCGTGCCGCAGGCGCGATGCCGGTCCGACCGGTGCGGCCGGTTACGGCGATCCGGCCAGCTTGGGAAAAACGCTGCGGGCGCGCAAGCGGTAGCGGACGTGCCGCATGGATTCAGGAGTGGAGGGGCCCGGTGCTTGGTTGCGCTGCGCAGGGGGGGTCGAAGGTGCGGCGGGGGGAGACGAGGTTGAGCTGGAGAGGGCGGCCGATTTCTTGCGACGGGTCCTCAATCATCTCTTACCATAGGGGGGCCTGGCCGACCGTCCCGTGCGACGGCAACCAGCACGGTGACCATGGCGGCACGATCGGTGAGAGCACTCTTGCCATAGATTCCCAGATACTCAAGTGTATTCGAAAGTAAATAGTGGTTGATTCATGCGGACTATCAAGCTGAGTTTTTGGAGCTTACTCTTGGGTTTGAGCGTTCTTTGGGTACTGGCGAACATTGGCGCGCCGGCCACGCGCGGGTTTTTTCCCGTGCGTCATCTGATGATGCAGTACACCGGCGTTCTCGGCATCGGTGTCATGAGCGTGGCGATGATCCTTGCCACCCGGCCCCTCTGGCTCGAACCCTATCTGGGCGGGCTCGACAAATTCTATCGCTTGCACAAGTGGCTGGGGATTGCGGCCCTCACCGTCGCGATCGTCCACTGGCTGTGGGCCAACGGACCGAAATGGGCGGTGGGCCTGGGGCTCATGAACCGACCGCAACACCGGGGGGACCTTGGGACTCTAAGCGCCATCCAACAGTTTTTGCGCGAGCAGCGCGGCGTCGCCGAATTGATCGGCGAGTGGGCGTTCTACGCCGTGGTGCTGTTGATCGCCCTGGCCTTGATCAAGTGGTTCCCTTACCGGCTCTTCGCCAAGACGCACAAAATACTCGCCGTAGCGTATCTCGCCCTGGTGCTGCACGCCGTTGTCCTAATGGAGTTCCGTTATTGGACGGAGCCGGTCGGAGTGGTAACGGGCGTGTTGATGGCCGGCGGCGTCGTCTCGGCCATTATGGTGCTGTTCAACCTGATCGGACGGCGTCATCAGGCACATGGCACGATTGAATCACTGGAATATTACCCGGAAGTGCGGGTCCTGGAGACGGCGATACGCCTGGATGAGGACTGGCGCGGGCACAAGGCCGGACAGTTCGCGTTCGTCACCTTCAATCCCAAGGAGGGGGCCCACCCGTTTACGCTCGCCCACGCGTGGAATCCCGATGACCGCCGCGAAGTCTTTATTACCAAGGGGCTCGGCGACTACACCAACCTGCTGCCGGACCTTCTTCGTGTCGGCGATAGGGCCAAAATCGAGGGACCTTATGGGCGCTTCACGTTTGACGACCAGAACGAGCGCCAAATCTGGATCGGCGGCGGCATCGGGATCACGCCCTTTATCGCGCGCATGAAGCATCTGTCGCGGACACGCCGTGAGCACGACATCGACCTCTACTATACGAGCTCGATTTTCGATACGACGGTGACGAACAAGCTAACCGCCGATGCCGAGGCGGCCAACGTCCGCCTGCACATCCTCATCGACGACAAAGATGGCCGGCTGGATGGCGCTCGCATACGGTCGGAGAATGCCGACTGGCGCTCCGCCAGCGTTTGGTTCTGCGGGCCCACCGGTTTCGGGAAAGCCGTGCGCGACGATTTGGTCGCCCACGGGCTGGCGCCCAAGCACTTTCATCAGGAGCTTTTCAACCTGCGTTGAGGGGCGCGCAACGGCAGGAAAGCGCGGGCTTGGCCGCGCGCCTGCGGTGGGTGGTTCGGCCGCGTTCCTTCCGTGCCGAGGCGTCGTCAGTCGCGCTGGGCCAGGGGTTCGAAGGTGCGCTGCGGGGAGCCGGAGTAGAGCTGGCGCGGGCGGCCGATTTTTTGCGTCGGGTCCTCGATCATTTCGTTCCACTGGGCGACCCAGCCGACGCATCGCGCGACGGCGAACAGCACGGTGAACATCGACGTCGGGATGCCCATGGCGCGGAAGATGATGCCGGAATAGAAGTCGACGTTGGGATAGAGCTTCTTGGAGACGAAGTAGTCGTCCTCCAGCGCAATGCGCTCCAGCTCCATCGCCAGTTCCAACAGCGGCTCGTCGCGCACGCCCAGCTCGTTCAGAACTTCGTGGCAGGACTCGCGCATGATTTTGGCGCGCGGGTCGTAGTTGTGGTAGACGCGATGGCCGAAGCCTACCAGGCGGAAGGGATCGTCCTTGTCCTTGGCGCGCTTGACGTAGTCGCCGATGCGGGACTTGTCGCCGATGTCCGTCAGCATTTTCAGCACCGCCTCGTTGGCGCCGCCGTGGGCGGGCCCCCAGAGCGACGCGATGCCGGCGGCGATGCAGGCGAACGGGTTGGCGCCGCTGGAGCCGGCCAGGCGGACGGTGGAGGTGGACGCGTTCTGCTCGTGATCGGCGTGCAGGATGAGGATGCGGTCCATGGCCCGCGCGAGCACCGGGTTGATCTTGTACGGCTCGCACGGGGTCGCGAACATCATGTGCAGGAAATTCTCCGAATAGCGGAGATCGTTGCGCGGGTAGATGAACGGCTGGCCGATCGAGTACTTGTACGCCCAGGCGGCGATCGTCGGCATTTTGGCGATCATCCGGTAGGACGCGATCATGCGGTGGCGCGGGTTCGTGATGTCCGTCGAGTCGTGGTAGAAGGCGGAGAGCGCGCCGACCATGCCGACCATCACCGCCATCGGATGCGAGTCGCGCCGGAAGCCCTCGACGAACTTGTGCATCTGCTCGTGCAGCATGGTGTGGTAGGTGATGTCGGTTTCGAACTTGCGCTTCTGGTCGGCGTTGGGCAGGTCGCCGTAGAGCAGCAGGTAGCAAATCTCCATAAAATCGGAGTGCTCGGCCAGGTCGGCGATGGGATAGCCGCGGTAGAGGAGCACCCCTTCGTCGCCGTCGATGTAGGTAATCGCGGACTCGCAGCTGCCGGTCGACGTGTATCCGGGATCGAAGGTGAAGTAGCCTGTTTGGGCATAGAGGGTGCGGATGTCGATGACGTCCGGACCCGTCGTGCCCTGAAGAACGGACAGCTCGTAACTTTTTCCGGACGCGTTGTCCGTCAGGGTCACGGTTCGATTTTTTGCTTTGACCGTCCCGACCGGCTCATTCATCGGTCAAACTCCCCATTTTAGGATTGGGTTGCCGTCGCCATTTTCGGCGCGGTGCGACTTGCATGTGGTCCGGGGGGGCGACGACGTCAATGTCACCCCTCCCCCGCCACGGGTTGGCGGACCGCGATGGCGATCCGTTCCAGCGTCTCATCGGGCCCTAGAATTTCCATGACGTCGAAGATGGGCGGCGACACCATGGAACCGGTCAAGCCGGCGCGGAGCGGCTGGGCGACGTCGCGCAGGCGCAGCTTGACGTCGCCGGGCGCCTCGATGTAGCCGCGCACGGCGCGCTCCAGGCCATCGGCGGTCCAGTCCGGCCAGTCCTTCAGCCGATCCGCCAGTCGCGCCAGGTGCTCGCGCCCGGCATCGGTGAGCAGCGCCCGGGCGGTGTCGTCGATGGGGATCGGCGAGCGGCGAATGAAGAACGCGAGGCCGCGCGCCAACTCGTCCAGAGTGCGGGAACGCACCTTAACGCCGCCGATGGCGCGGAGGAGGCGCCGGTCGGCATCATCGGCACGCGCGTCCTCGGGCACGATGGCGCTCAACCGGTCGCCAATCAGGCCGATCAGGGCGCGGTCGTCGGTTTCCCGAAGGTAATGGGCGTTGAGGGACAAAAGACGGTCGGCGTCGAAGCGGGCCGGCGAGCGGCCGACATTGGCGAGATCGAACCAGCGGATGGCCTGCGGCCGGCTGATGATCTCATCGTCGCCGTGGCCCCAGCCGAGCCTGAGCAGATAGTTGAAGACGGCGTCCGCGAGAAAGCCGTCCTCGCCATAGCTGCCGAGCCCGATGGCGCCGTGGCGCTTGGACAGCTTGGCGCCGTCGGCGCCGTGGATCAGCGGAATGTGCGCGAACTCGGGCGGTGTCCAGCCGAACGCGTGGTAGAGCTGGGTCTGCCGGAAGGCGTTGGTCAGATGATCGTCACCGCGGATGGCGTGGGTAACATCCATGTCGTGATCGTCGACGACGACGGCGAGCATGTACGTCGGCGTGCCGTCGGCGCGCAGCAGGACCATGTCGTCAAGCTGGTCGTTGGCGACGGTGACCTCTCCCTGTACCAGATCCTGGATGGTCGTCTGGCCGCTCTGCGGCGCTTTCAGGCGGATCACCGGCTCGACACCGGCGGGAGCCTCGGACGGGTCGCGGTCGCGCCAGCGGCCATCGTAGCGCATCGGCCGTTTCTCGGCGCGGGCGGCCGCGCGCATCGCCGTCAGCTCGTCCGGCGTCGCATAGCAGCGGTAGGCGTGGCCCCTGTCCAAAAGCTGGCGGGCGGCATCGACGTGGCGGTCGGCGCGGGCCGACTGAAACACCGGCGGGCCATCCCAATCCAGGCCGAGCCAGCTGAGGCCGGTGAAGATCGCCCGGACCGCCTCCTCTGTGGAGCGGGCGCGGTCGGTGTCCTCGATCCGCAACAGGAACCGGCCGCCGGCGTGGCGGGCGAAGAGCCAGCTGAACAACGCCGTACGCGCCGCACCGATGTGCAAGAACCCCGTGGGTGAGGGCGCGAACCGGGTGACAACGGGCATCAGCGCGAGCGTTTCCTGACCAGTGAGCGAAGGGCACGTGTAGCATACTCTCCGCCGCGGAACAGCATTTTGGTGGCCGGAGGCGCACGACGTCCCCTACCCCGGCCAACTGCCCTTCATGTCGCGTACGCGCTTGTGGCGGCGGCGCCAGATTTCGAACGTCCACGGCACCGTCGAGGCGGTGAGCGGCGGTCGGACGAGGAACACGCCGGCCATTCGCGGGCCGCTGCGCCGACCGATGACGCACCGCTCCACCAGCATGAACCCCTCGCCTTCGTAGTCCATGAGGCGCCGCAAGTCGGCCGCGTCGAGCCGGTGCACCAGGAGACCCTCGGTCCGCTTGCCGGTGGACGGCACGAGCGTCGGATACCACGCACCGATGACGTAGACGGGGCGGTAGTCCTCGATGTACGCGGATTCGCGCCGGTCGGGACGTAGACGCCGGCCGATAACGGCCCGTCGCAGGTCGTCGTCGAGCAGGGTACCGTACATAAAGACGCTGCGCGGGAAAGGATCAGCGGATGTGCGCATCGGTCTCCTAAACCGGTCCGCTCAGTGGCCGCTGCCCGGCAGGTAGACGCCGACGGGGTCGATGCCGCTTTCCTTCAGCTCGCCGGCCAGCGCGTGCTTGAGTCGCTCCAGGCCCTCGGCACTGGCGGCCTCGCACCGTCCAACGAGCACCGGCTGGGTATTGGATGCGCGCAGCAGCCACCATCCGTCCTCCGAGGTGACGCGGACGCCGTCGATGTCGTGGACGGTGATGCCCGGCCGGCCCTTGAGGCGCGCCTTCACCGCCTCGACGACGGCGAATTTCCGTTCCTCCGCACAGTCGATGCGCAGCTCCGGCGTGTTGACGACGGGCGGCATGGCGTCCCGCATCTGGGCCAACGTCATGTCGCTGGTGGACAGGATCGACAACAGGCGAATCGTGGCATAGAGGGCATCGTCGAAGCCATAGTAGCCGTGGGCGAAAAAGATATGGCCGCTCATCTCGCCCGCCAGTTCGGCGCCGGTCTCGACCATCATCGTCTTGATCAGCGAATGGCCGGTGCGGCTCATCAACGGCCGGCCGCCCAGGCGGGCCACCTCGTCGAAGAACACCTGGCTCGACTTGACGTCGGCGATGATGGTCGCGCCGGGGACGTCCGCGAGCACCTCGCGGGCCAGGATGAGCAGGATCTGATCGCCCCAGACGACCCGTCCCTGGGCATCGACGACGCCGATACGGTCGCCGTCGCCATCGAAAGCGACGCCCAGGTCGCAAGCGCCCTTGGCGACGGCGTCCTTCAATTGGAGCAGATTGCTCTCGACGGTGGGGTCGGGATGATGGGCCGGAAAGTTACCGTCGATGATGGCGTTGATGGTCGTATGGCGACCCGGCAGGCGCGCCGCGAGCTGTTTGACGATACTGCCGGCGGCCCCGTTGCCCGGATCCCAGGCGACGGCGAGGTCACGTCCGGGCTTCATCGCGGCGATCAGACGATCGGCGTAGTCGTTGGCGACGGGACGATCCTCGATCTGCCCGGCACCGCTGACCACGGCGCCGGCCGCCACCCGGGCCCCGAGGGCAGCGATGTCGGCACCGAAAAACGGCCGGCCCAGCCAGGACATCTTCAGGCCGTTGTATTCGGGCGGGTTGTGGGAACCGGTCACCATGAGGCCGCCGTCGCAGCCGAAGTGATGCGTGGCGAAGTACAGCATCGGCGACGGACCGAGGCCGACACGAAGCACGAGCAGGCCGGTGGACGCGAGGCCTTCGGTCAGCGCGCGTTCCAGATCCGGCGACGTGAGCCGGCCGTCATAGCCGACGGCGACGGTACGGCCGCCCTTTTCCGACAGCATCGAGCCATAGGCCTGTCCGATACGGCGGTAGTCGTCGACCGAGAGGGTGCCGCCGATGATGCCGCGAATGTCGTATTCGCGCAGCACGCTGGGATGAAGACCGGCGGCGGTCATGACGTCGGAAGCCCGACGGTCGCGGTCGCGTCCGGTACGGCGGCGCCGCCCTGGCCATCCACCGACGGCCGGCCGACCGAGATGTAGCGGAAGCCTGCTTCCGCCATCTGTAGCGGATTGTAGACATTGCGCAGGTCGATGATGAGCGGTGTCTTGAGCGCGGCCTTGATGCGCTCCGGACTCAGCGCGCGAAACTCGTTCCACTCGGTGAGGATGGCCAGCGCGTCGGCGCCGGTGATGGCGGCGAAGGTATCGTCGCACCAAGTCACGCCGTCCAGCAGCTTTTTCGCGTTGGGCATGCCTTCCGGGTCGTAGGCGCGGACGGTGGCGCCGGCCGCCAGCAGCGCCGGGATGATGTCGAGGCTGGGCGAATCGCGCATGTCGTCGGTGTTGGGTTTGAACGTCAGGCCGAGGATGCCGATGGTCCGGCCGGCGACCGACCCGCCGCAGGCGGCGATGATGCGGTCGGCCATCCGGCGTTTGCGGCTGTCGTTGAAGGACTGCACGGTCTCGACGATGCTCACCGGGCTGCCGACGTCGCGTGCGGTGCGGATGAGCGCGAGGGTATCCTTGGGAAAGCAGGAGCCGCCGTAACCGGGCCCGGCGTGCAGGAACTTGCGCCCGATGCGGCCGTCGAGACCGATGCCGCGGGCGACGTCGTGGACGTTGGCGTCCACATGTTCGCACAGATCCGCGATCTCGTTGATGAACGAGATCTTGGTCGCCAGGTAGGCGTTGGACGCGTACTTGATGAGCTCGGCGGTGGTGCGGGACGTGAAGATGATCGGCGTCTCGATCAGGTAGAGGACCCGGTAGAGCTGGCGCATCACCTTCTGCGCGCGTTCGCTGTCGGTGCCGATGACGACCCGGTCCGGGCGCATGAAGTCGTTGATCGCCGACCCCTCGCGCAGAAATTCCGGATTGGCGACGACATCCACCTCGACGTCGGGACGCAACTCGGCCAACCGTGCCTTGAGCCGGTTGCCGGTACCGACGGGAACGGTCGATTTGGTGACGACGACGGTGTAGCCGGTCAGCGCCTTTGCCACCTCCTCGGCCGCGGCGAACAGGTAGCTGAGGTCGGCATGGCCATCGCCACGGCGGCTCGGCGTCCCGACAGCGAGAAACACCGCGTCGGCCGTCGCCACCGAGCTTGCCAGGTCGGTCGAGAAGCCGAGACGTCCGGCCTCGACGTTGGTGCTGACCAAGTCGGCGAGGCCGGGCTCAAAGATGGGAATCTCGCCCCGGCAGAGGCGGTCGATCTTGTCGCGGTCGGAATCGACGCAGACGACGTCAAGACCGAACTCGGAAAAACAGGCGCCGGAAACGAGGCCGACATAGCCGGTGCCGATCATCGCAATGCGCATATGGGGTCACCCTTTAAGTTTCGGCGGAGAGGGTCGAGAAGGCAATCAGACGAAAGTCCGCAGCATTTCCTGAACCTGCTCCTGCATTTCCGGCCGGTCCATCGCGTAAGCGAGATTTGCCTTCAGATAGCCGACCTTGCTGCCGCAGTCGAAGCGGCGGCCCTGGTATCGGAAGCCGTTGACGGGAAGCACGCCGATGGTCTTGGCGATGGCGTCGGTGAGCTGAATTTCGCCGCCGGTACCCTTGTCCTGATGTTCGAGAATGGTCAGCACGATGGGATCGAGGATATAGCGGCCAATAATCGCCAGCGACGACGGGGCCTTGTCCGGATGGGGTTTTTCCACCACGCCGCGCACCGATACAAGCTGGCCGTTGTCGGTGTCGACATCGAGTATGCCGTACTGGTCGGTGTCTTGACTGGGAACCTCGTCGATGGCGACCATGGAGCCGCCGGTCTTTTGATGCACCTCCAACATCTGCTTCAGACAGCCGGGCCTGGCAAGGATGAGGTCATCGGCGAGCAGGACGGCGAACGGTTCGTCACTGACGAAGTTCCGCGCGCACCACACCGCGTGGCCGAGTCCCATCGGGACCTGCTGGCGGGTGTAGGAGATGTGTCCCGGCGGCGGCATCCAGTCGGTTACCTGGCTCAGCGATTCCGGTCGGCCACGTTCTTTCAGAACCGTCTCCAACTCCACCGAATGGTCGAAATGATCCTCGATGGCACTCTTGGCCCGGCCGGTGACGAAGATAAACTCCTCGATGCCGGCTTCCTGAGCCTCCTCCACCGCGTATTGAATGAGCGGCTTGTCGACCACCGGCAGCATCTCCTTCGGCATCGCCTTGGTCGCCGGCAGGAAACGGGTGCCGAGACCGGCCACCGGAAAGACGGCCTTGCGCACGGTTTTGGGCATTCGAAGACCTCATCGTCGACTTCGGGGTTGATCGTGCGGCCGGTCGGTCGCCACACGCGTGTGTGCCACAGGTGCACGCGAAGAGCAACGCCACCGTCGGCTTTCACGACTTCCGTCGATCAGCGTTCGGATTTCAGCAGGACGTCGCGGGCGCGGTTGACCTGGGCGGCGAGAACGGATGAGCCGCCGCGGTCGGGATGCAGGATGGCGATGAGCCGGTGGTGGGCTTGGCGGACGGCTTCTTCGTCCGCACCCGGTTTGAGGCCGAGAACCCGGTAAGCCTGTTCTCGCGACATGGCGCCGGCGGCGGCATCGCCCGGAGTGTCGGCGCCGGCGTCGCCGCCATCGTTCGCGGCATGGGTGGCATCATCGCGCCAGCCGTCATGGTGGCGGTCGAGGTAGGCTTCGAGAATCCGCGCCGAGGGAGGGTCGGCTGCCCGGCAGGCCGTCCATAATGTCAACAGATCGCCCTGGCTCATGGTGCTTAAGTGCCGGCCGGTGAAGGGGCCGTCGATCACCTCGCCATCCAAATTGCCGGTCTCCATGTCCAGCGCCATGCGCAGGAACGGTGTTTCGACCCGGGACGTGCCGCCGCCCGGCATGCCGCTCATGCGGGCATAGTTGCGGGCCTGGCGCGCCGTCCGCATCGCCGACATGATCAGCGGCGCCAGCACCGTCACCATGACGATGGCGCCGCCGAGCCGGCCGGTCACCGCCAGCCCGACGACGATCGCCGCGCCGACGACGAGAAGCACCACCTTGCCGATGCGCAATACGGTCTGCGGTTCGGCGTAGGCGTACCAGCGGATCAGGATAAGGATGCCGACGAGAGACGCAATCCCGGCGAGAAAGACTGCCAGCACCGGCTTAGTCGCGTTTCATCTGGTGGGCGAGCAATCGAACGTCCCCGCCGCGCCGGGCGGCGAGGTTTTCCAGCGCCGGCAGCCCGCCCGCCGCGTACACGGCGACGGCACGCAGAAGCTCGCGCAGCGCGTCGGCGCTGCCGGCGTCGAAACGGCAGTAGGCGCCGCCGGACAGGCGGGCGATCTCCTTGAAGGCGAAGGCGGCGACGGCGTTGGAACCCTCATGAAACATGAACGCCGGCACGCCGTGGATCCCCAACTGCCCGGCCAGGGATCCGAGACGGTCCACGTCCTCCTCGACGCAATCGCCGACGAACACCAGCGCGGCGACGCGGCCCCGCCCGGTCTCATTGAGCGCGTGCTGCAACACCTTGCCGATCTGCGTCTCGCCGGCCCGGCAGGTGACCGAGTTCATGCGGCGGAGAATCTCGTTCGGGTCGCCCAGCCACGGGCTGGCCAGGAACTCCCCGAAACCACGGTAGAAACAGACCTGCACGCTGAGGCCGCCGAGGGAGGTGGCGGAGACGAACATCTCACTTTGCAGCCGCGCCGCCCGGTCCCAGGTCGGCTGGCGGCTGGCCGTCGCGTCGAGAGCGAACATCAGCCGCCCCCGCCCCGCCGCAGGGGTCGACCGCGGCATCCGCGCCACGGTGTCCAAAAATGCCGCAACGTCGCCGTCCGCGGACGGGGCCGCGGGCAACGGGCGTTCCGGCCGGTCGGGTCGCTTCATTGCCGTGCCGCTAAGGCTGTTTTGCGTCGCAAGTATACCATCGCCGATAGAGTTAAGTCGTTCCGCGATCGTCTGCACGGGCCGGCGGCGAAAAGCCTTTCGGCGCACACGTAAAGGATGCTTTTTTCTTCGCCCTTGCGCCATTAAATGGTATCAAGCTGCCGCTGGCCGCAACCTCAGACCCGCGCCATCCTGACGACCACGACTTGACGACCAAGACAAGCCAACCGCATAACCGCCCCATGACAGAAACCTGTGAAAGCGCCGTCATCGGCGCCGGTGTTGTCGGCCTCGCCATCGCCCGGGCGCTGGCGCTGTCCGGCCGCGAGGTCATTGTTCTCGAGGCCGCCGAGAGCTTCGGCACCGTGACCAGTTCCCGCAACTCCGAAGTCATCCACGCCGGCCTGTACTACCCCAAGGACAGCCTCAAGGCGGTTCTGTGCGTTGCGGGCCGGCGCCGGCTCTACCCCTATCTCGAAGAGCACGGCGTCACGCACCTCCGCGTCGGCAAGCTGGTCGTCGCCACCACCGAGGACGAGGTGGCGATGCTCAACGGCATCACGGCGAAGGCGGAAGCCAACGGCGTCGACGATATCCGCTGGCTGTCGCGGGACGAGGCGGTGGAAATGGAGCCGCAGGTGTGGTGCCTGGGCGCCCTGCTCTCGCCGTCCACGGGCATTCTCGACAGCCACGGTTACATGCTGAGCCTCAAGGGCGAGTCCGAGGACCATGGCGCGATGTTCGCCTTTCACGCGCCGGTCGTCGGCGGCTCGGTTGGCGCGGACGGGATCACGCTGGAGGTGGGCGGCGCGGAACCAATGACGCTGGCTTGCCGCGAGGTGATCAACGCGGCGGGCCTCGGCGCGCAGTCGGTCGCGCACGGCATTCGCGGCATCCCGCCAGCGAGCATTCCGGCGCTCTATTACGCGAAGGGGAATTATTTCTCGCTGATCGGGCGCTCGCCGTTCACCCGCCTCGTCTATCCCGTCCCCGATCAGGCGAGCATCGGGCTGCACTACACGCGCGATCTGGCCGGCCGGTCGCGCTTCGGCCCCGATGTGGAATGGGTGCCGGCGATCGGCTACGACGTCGATGGCACGCGCGCCGAGAAGTTCTACGACTCCATTCGCCGCTATTGGCCGGGCCTGCCCGACAACTCCCTGCAAGCCGACTATGCCGGCGTGCGGCCTAAGCTGCAGTCCCCTACCGAACAGCCCAAGGACTTCATGATCCAGGATGCCTCGGTGCACGGCGTACCCGGGCTGGTCAATCTGTACGGGATCGAGAGCCCGGGCCTGACGTCGAGCCTGGCGCTGGCCGACTATGTGGTCGAGCGCCTCGCCAATGGGCGAGGCTGAGCCGCACCGTTGATGCGTACGCCGGTCAGCCGGCAGCGGCTTTTTCCAGTTCGCGAACGAGACGGCGGACGCCGGTGAGGCGGTCGCGCGGCGTTTCCCACGGCGCCCGGAACACCAGCTTGTGGTCGGGGCGCAGCTTGCACAGCGCCGGCCGCTTGTTGATGAAGCTGATGATCGTCTCCGGGCTTTTCACCTGGCCGTCGCGAAAGCCGATGACCGCACCCTTCGGCCCCGCCTCGATCTTTTCGATGCCGACCCGCCGGCAGCCCTGCTTGACGACGACGACATCGAGAAGGTTTTTCGCCTCTTCGGGCAGCGGACCGAAGCGGTCCCCCAGCTCGGCGGCGAAGGCGTCCACCTCGTCGCTGTTCTTGAGGCCGGCGAGCCGGCGGTAGAGGCCCAGGCGCACGCCGAGATCGGGCACGTACGCCTCGGGGATGAGAACGCCGATGCCGACGGAAATCTGCGGACTCCACTCCTCCTCCACCGCCGCCCGGCCGCTGGCCTCGGCGACCGCCTCCTGCAGCATTTGTTGATAAAGCTCGATGCCGACATCGCGGATGTGACCCGACTGCTCGTCGCCGAGCAGATTTCCGGCGCCGCGCAGGTCGAGGTCGTGGGTGGCGAGCGAGAAGCCGGCGCCGAGCGCATCGAGGGACTGCATCACCGACAGCCGCTTTTCCGCCGACGCCGTCAGCCCCTTGCCGGGCGGCAGCGTCAGGTAGGCGTAGGCGCGGACCTTGCTGCGCCCGACGCGGCCGCGAAGCTGGTAGAGCTGCGCAAGGCCGAACATGTCGGCGCGGTGGATGATGATGGTGTTGACCGACGGCAGATCCAGACCGGACTCGATGATGTTGGTGGACAACAGCACGTCGTAGCGTCCCTCGTAGAACGCGCCGACGGCGGCCTCCAGCGAACGGACGGGCATCTTGCCGTGGGCGGTGACGATCTTCACCTCCGGCAGCAGGGCGCTCAGCATCGTCGATAGGTCGGCCAGGTCTTCGATGCGGGGCGAGACGTAGAAGGTCTGACCGCCCCGCTCCCGCTCGCGCAGGATGGCCTCGCGAATGACCAGCGGATCGAACTCCATGACGAAGGTGCGCACCGCGATGCGGTCCACCGGCGGCGTCGCGATCAGGCTCAGCGAGCGGACGCCGGACAGGGCGAGTTGAAGTGTGCGCGGGATCGGCGTGGCGGTCAGGGTCAACACATGGACCTCGGCCTTGAGGCGCTTGAGCTGTTCCTTGTGGGCGACGCCGAAGTGCTGTTCCTCGTCGATGATGACGAGGCCCAGGTCGCTGAAACGCACGTCGCGGGCGAGAAGCGCGTGGGTTCCGACGATGATGTCGATGGCACCCTCGGCAAGGGCGTCCTTGATCGCCTTGGCGCGTTTCGGCGGCACGAACCGCGACAGCTCGTCGATACGGACCGGAAAGCCGGCGAAGCGTTCGGAAAAGGTGCGGAAGTGCTGGCGGCTCAGCAGCGTCGTCGGCGCCACGACGGCGACCTGGCGGCCCTCCATGGCGGCGGCGAAGGCGGCGCGCAGCGCGACCTCGGTCTTGCCGAAGCCGACGTCGCCGCACACCAGCCGGTCGACCGGCCGGCCGGCCGCCAGATCCGCCAGCGTGTCCTCGATGGCGCGGGCCTGATCGTCGGTCTCGGTGTAGGGGAAGCGCGCGCAGAACTCATCGAACAGGCCGTCCGGCGGCGCCAGCGAGAGCGCTTTACCGACTTCGCGCTCGGCGGCGGTGCGGATGAGTTCCGCCGCCATCTCGCGGATGCGCGCCTTCATGCGCGCCTTTCGCGCCTGCCAGGCGCTGCCGCCCAGCCGGTCGAGGGCGACATCCTGCGCCTCCGAGCCGTAGCGGCTGATGACGTCGATGTTCTCCACCGGCAAGTAGAGCTTGTCGCCGCCGGCGTAGATGATGCGCAGACAGTCGTGGGGCGCGCCGCCGACTTCGATGGTATCCAGCCCCTCGTAGCGGCCGATGCCGTGCTCGGCATGGACCACCAGGTCGCCGGGGAGCAGCGCCGACGCCTCGGTGAGGAAGTTGTCCGGCCGGACGCGGCGGGGTGCCCGCCGGGCGACGCGTTCGCCGAGGATGTCCGGCTCGGTGACGATCACGGTATCGCCGGCGGTGAACCCGCGATCGAGGGGGAGGATAACGACGGGAACGACGCGGCGATCGAGCGCCAGGGCATCGGCCCAGCGGTCGCAAGCGGAGAGCGCGGTCATGCCGTGCTCGCCCATCACATGCATCAGGCGCTCGCGCGAGCCGCGCGAGACGGCGGCGACGACCACCCGCTTGCCACGGCGCTGCTGGCGGCGAATGGCATCGGCCACGGCATCATAAAGGGTGGTGTCCGGCCGTGCGCGCGCCTCCGCGAAGTCGAGGCCGGGCCGGCCGCCGGCATCGACGACGTCGGCAGCCGCGGCGTCGCCGTCGAAGGGACTCAATTGGCCAAACGGCCGCTTCTCCAGCGTCTTCCACAGCGTGTCCGGATCGATGTAGAGCCGGTCCGGCGGCACCGGACGATAGGGCGCGGCCGCGGCGGCGAACCGTCCGACGTCGATATCGCGGCGCGCCTGGCAGTAGCGATTGACCGCCTCGATGCGATCGCGGCAAACGTCGTCCAGCTGATGGTCGAGGAGCGTTACGCTGTCCGGCACGTAATCGAGGATGGTCTCCAGCCCGGCATGGAACAGCGGCAGCCAGTGCTCGACGCCGGGCGGCCGGCGCCCCTCCGATACCGCCGCATACAGGATGTCATCGCTGGCCATGGCGCCGAACAGGGCACGATAACCGGAGCGGAAACGCGCGATCGACGCCTCGTCGAGGACGATTTCGCTTACCGGTTCCAGCGCCACACGGTCCAGATGGTCGGTGGAGCGTTGGCTGGCCGCATCAAACAGACGGATGGCATCGAGGGTGTCGCCGAAGAAATCGAGACGGAGCGGCTGCTCGGCGGTGGGCGCGAAGACGTCGATGATGCCGCCGCGCACCGCGTACTCGCCCAGTTCGGTGACCGTATCGGCGCGCGCGTAGCCGTGGCGGACGACATAGGCGAGAAGAGCCTCGGGCGTCACCGGCCCACCCGGTACCAGGTCGAGCTGCGCCTCGCTCAGCGCGGCGCGCGGCGGCAGCCGCTGCACGAAGGCCGCCGCTGTGGTCAGCACCACGTGCCACGTATCCGGCCCCGGCGGCGACAGGAGCTGGATCAGGGTGGCGATGCGGCGGCTTGCGATCTCGACGTTAGGCGAAATCCGGTCGTACGGGAGGCAGTCCCAGGCGGGCAGCTCAAGAACGTTGAGAGCTGGCTGAAAGAACGCCAGCGCCTCCGCAAGGGCGGCCAGGCGAAGCCCGTCGCGCGCGACGACGACAACACCGCTCGGCGCAACCTGCGCAAGATCGCCAATGAACTGCGCGTCGCAGCCGGGGAGCGCGTTGATGACCCGGAATGGCCCCGGGCGGGCGGCGATGGCCTGGAGGGAGAGCAAACGTCAGCCGGCCAGCCGGAACTCAAGAAGGCGATGCATGACGGGGTGGTCCAGCTCCGCGGGAACCGGCTGGCGTCCCGTCATCCAGTTGTGGATGTCGATGTCGTCCTGGTCCAGCAGCAGGCGCTCGAACCACGCCACGTCGTCGTCGCTCATCGTCGCCAGATTGGCATCAGCGAACGCACCGACCAGGATGTCGTTCTCCTTCATACCGGTATGATGACTCCGGTAGAGGACGCGTTTTCTTTGGATGTCCAACTCGTCCATCATCCCTCTATCGCCCTCGTTCATGGTTGCGCGAGGGTATACAAGGTCCGTCCATGCGTTGTCAGCCCCGGCGATCGTGATGCGTCCCACCATTCTAAACCCGCTGTTCGCGCCCGTCGGCAGCCTCGCCGGTGTCGGCCCGAAAACCGCGTCAGCGCTGGAGACCCTGACCGGGGGACGGGTGATCGATCTCGCGTGGCACTTGCCTTCCGGCGTTATCGATCGCCGGCGCAGCGGTGCGATTGCCGATACGGAGGCCGGACGGGTCGCGACGCTATCGGTGGGCGTTATCGCACACCAGCCGCCGGAGCCTGGGCGTCGGCGGCAGCCGTACCGGGTTGTGTGCAGCGATGCGACCGCCACTCTCGTGCTGGTCTTTTTCGCCTATGACGCCACCTATCTCAAAAAAGTTCTGCCCGAGGGTGGGCGATGCCTGGTCAGCGGACGCATCGAGGTGTTCGGCAGCCAGCGTCAGATGGTGCATCCAGATCATATTCTGCCCGCCGACGGGGGGGCCGAACTGCCACCGTTCGAGGCGATCTACCCACAGACCGCGGCGATCCCGTCCAAGACGCTGAGCCGGCTCATCGCGGCCGCACTGGAGAAAGTGCCGGATGTGGAGGAATGGATCGACGCGGCGCACGTGTCCCGCCAGGGATGGGCGCCGTTCCGCGACGCCCTGATGGCGGCGCACGCGCCCGAGGGCTCGGACGATCTGTCGCCGCTCGGCCCGGCGCGGGCGCGCCTGTCGTTCGATGAGCTTCTCGCCAATCAGCTGGCGCTGGCCCTGGTCCGCCGGCACCTGCAACGGGATGCCGGCCGGGCCTTTACGGCTGAAGGTCGTCTCGCGGCATCGGCACGGGCGGCGCTGGGCTTCAGCCTGACGCGGGCGCAGGAGCATGCCGTCGCGGAGATCCGGGCCGACCAGGTGGCGCCGACGCGGATGCTGCGTCTGCTGCACGGCGACGTCGGCAGCGGAAAGACGGTGGTGGCGGTGCTCGCCATGCTGCAGGCGGTCGAAAGCGGCGCCCAGGCGGCGCTGATGGCACCGACGGAGATCCTCGCCCGCCAGCACTTCGCGACCATCGAGCCCCTGGCCAGGGCGGCCCATGTCCGTCTGGCGGTGCTGACCGGGCGGACGCGGGGCGCCGAGCGCACGCGCATCCTGGCCGGACTCGCCGACGGATCGATCCCGCTTGTCGTCGGCACGCACGCGCTCGTCCAGGCGGACGTCCAATTTCGCGATCTGGGCCTGGCGATCATCGACGAGCAGCACCGCTTCGGTGTCCAGCAACGCCTCGAGCTGGCGGCGCGCGGCGCGGCGACGGACATTCTGGTGATGACGGCGACGCCGATCCCACGGACGCTGCTGATGAGCGCCTATGGCGACATGGCGGTGTCACGCCTGGACGAGAAGCCGCCCGGAAGGCGGCCGGTGGATACCCGCGTGCTGCCGGCCGACCGGCTGGATGAGGTGGTCGCGGCGGTGCGGCGGCGTATCGGCGGCGGCGACAAGGCCTATTGGGTGTGCCCGCTGGTCGAGGAATCGGAGACGCTGGACGTCGCCGCCGCCGAGGAGCGCTATCGGTCGCTTCAAGCGCTGCTCGGCGAACGGGTCGGCCTGCTGCACGGCCGCATGAAGGGAGCGGAACGGGATAAGGCGGTGGCGCAGTTCCGGGACGGCTGCGTCGATCTTCTCGTCGCCACCACCGTCATCGAGGTCGGCGTCGACGTGCCCGCTGCCTCGGTGGTCGTCATCGAGCACGCGGAGCGATTCGGGCTTGCACAGCTCCACCAGTTGCGCGGCCGGGTCGGACGCGGCAGCCGGGACTCGACCTGTCTGTTGCTCTACGCGCCGCCGCTGACGGAGACGGCGCGGGCGCGGCTCACCGTTCTGCGTGAGACCGATGACGGATTCCGCATCGCCGAGGAGGACCTGAAGCTGCGCGGCGGCGGCGAGATTCTCGGTACCCGACAAACCGGCCTGCCGGCGTTTCGGATCGCCGACCTGTCGGTCCACGGCGATCTGCTGGCGGCGGCGCACGATCAGGCACGGCTGCTGTTGCGGCGGGACCCGGCGCTCGACACGCCGCAGGGCCGCGCCGCGCGTGTCCTGTTGCACCTTTTCGACCGCCGAACGGCCATTCGCTACCTTGCGTCGTGATCACCGGCAGGCACGTCTCGTGCGCGGCCGGCCGATGAGAACGCGCCTCCTCAAGGAAGCCGGCCCGCACCGCCATCCGGCGGCTCGCTGTTGGCCGGCGGTGCGGACACGATACCCACGGGCGTGTCGCCGCGCGCCGTCGGGGTAACGATGCCGCCCGAGACGACCATCTTCAACGCCTCTTCCACCGTCATGCCGAGCAGGACAACATCGGTCTTCGGGATGAAGAGGAGAAACCCGGAGGTGGGGTTAGGCGTTGTCGGCAGGAAAACGTTGAACACCTCGTCCTCGGTGATCGTCTGCACCTCGCCACGCGTGGTGCCGGTGAGAAAGCCGATGGCCCACACGCCGCGGCGAGGGTATTCAATCAGCACCGCCTGGCGGAACGCCGTCGACTGCTGGGCGAGAACGGTTTCGGTGATCTGTTTAATGGCGCCGTAGATGCTGCGGACGACCGGCATCCGCGCCAGCAGACTGTCGTAGAACCGGATCACCAGCTTGCCGAGGAAACCGGCGGTAAGCATGCCGATGACAGTCAGGCTAACGAGGGCGACGACCACCCCGAGCCCAGGCAGCGCGAACGGCAGGTAGGTTTCCGGGTTGAAGCGTGCCGGGATCAGGGGCGTTACCCGGGAGTCGACGAAGGTGACGAACAGCCAGGCGATGTAGAAGGTGATGGAAATGGGCGCGGTTATCAGGATGCCGGCGAAGAAATACGCGCGCAGCCGGCCGGCGAGCCCCATGCGCGACCGGTCCACTGGAACGGTTTTCGAGTCTGGCGCTTTCGGGTCCTGCGGCGCGCCCGACGCTTCCCCTTTTTCCGATGGCGACGCGGGTGCGCCGGTCTTGGCGCGAATGTTTCGGCGTCTGGACATTATCGGTGTCCCCTTAGCCGGCAGAGAAGCCCGCAGGCCGTTGTTTCAGGCTGTTGTCGTTCGATTGAGAGTGCCATCGCGGCCGCCCGCGCCGCAAGGCCGATGCGGACCGGCATTCGGCATCGATGAATGGGGGCCGCATTACCCACCGGGCCCCGTCGGTACGTCATGACTCGACCGCCTGGACCGGTTGTCGGCGTCGGCGTCCTGGTCTTCAGGGACAACGGCGTCCTGCTTGTTCGCCGTGCCACGCCCCCTTTGCAGGGCGAGTGGAGCATTCCCGGCGGTCACGCGATTCTGGGCGAGACGGTCTTCGAAACCGCGTGCCGGGAAGTGCGTGAGGAGGCATCGGTGATCATCCGGCCGCTCGCCACCATCGACGTCGTCGACCTGATCGATCGCGACGAGAACACCGGAGACGTGCGGCGGCATTTTACTCTTATCGAGGTTCTTGGCGCGTGGGTTTCCGGCCAGCCCCGCCCCGGAGACGACGCGTCGAGCGCCGCCTGGGTGGACCTGGCGGCGCTGGACAGCCGGCGCCTGTGGTCGGAAACCCGGCGGGTCATCGACCTTGCGTTCAGCGCGTGGGACCGTCTCGGCCGGCCGTGAACGACACCTCGGCCGGCACCGATTCGGTGATTCGGTGTCGGCGGCCGCGCCCGGGCGGCAAGATAAACGCCCGCCCCGGAGAAGCTTTTGATCGAACCCCCGGTCACGGTTATTCTCCCAGCCATTCCCGGACAGCGGCCTTGCGAATTCAGACGCGCGCCATCCCGTAACGCTCACCGCCCCGACGCACCACATCCGCACCACGGCAGAGTGGGACCGAACCTCCGGCCATGGATATCTACCTTCCGATCGCCGAGATTTCCGTAAACGGGTTTCTCTTGCTTGGTCTTGGTGCGTTGGTCGGTTTCATGTCCGGCCTGTTCGGGGTTGGCGGCGGTTTCCTGATGACGCCGCTGCTGATTTTCATCGGCGTCCCGTCGCCGGTCGCCGTCGCGACGCAAGCCAATCAAATCGTCGCATCGTCGGTGTCGGGGGTGCTGGCCCACTGGCGCCGCGACAACGTCGACGTCAAGATGGGCGTGGTGCTGGTGTCCGGCGGCTTTGTCGGCTCCACCGTCGGCATCTGGATTTTTACTCTGCTGAACAACATCGGTCAGATCGATCTGGTGATCCGTCTCGCCTTCGTCATTTTCCTGGGCGTCATCGGTCTGCTGATGCTCATCGAAAGCATTCGCAGCCATTTCCGCAAGAGCCGGGCGCCGGCAGCGCGGGACCGCCGCACTTGGATCGACAGGCTGCCGCTGAAAATGCGCTTTCGCCGCTCGCGGCTGTACATCAGCGTGTTGTTGCCGCTCGGCGTCGGATTCATTGTCGGCATGCTGGTGGCGGTCATGGGCGTCGGCGGTGGCTTCATCATGGTGCCGGCGATGATCTATCTGCTCGGCATGCCAACATCGGTCGTGATCGGCACCTCGCTGTTCCAGATCATTTTCGTCAGCGCCAACGTGACCATGCTGCAATCGATGACCAACCAGACGGTGGATCTGGTGCTGGCCATGCTGCTGCTGGTCGGCGGCGTCATCGGCGCGCAGTTCGGCGTCCGCGCCGGCGCGCGGCTGAAGGGCGATCAGTTGCGGACGCTGCTCGCTGTCCTCGTTCTCGCCGTTGCCGGCAAGCTCGCCTACGACCTCGTCGTTACGCCCGACGACCTGTACTCGCTCAGCGGCATGACCGGGAAATGAGAACCGATCGCGGTCGAGGACTGGTCGCCGCGGTCCTTGCCGTCACCCTTGTCGCCCTGCCGCGCACGTCCGGCGCCGATCTTGTTGCCGCCTTGTCCAATAGCCTGGTCGCCATCACCACAGGCTTCAGCGGGACGAATGTGCTGTTGTTCGGCACGACGCGCGGCGAGGGCGCGGTGGTGGTTGCCGTGCGCGGTCCCGAACGCAACGAGGTGGTGCGCCGCAAAGGCCGAACCTTCGGCATCTGGATCAACGAGAAGGAGATGAGCTTTCAGCACGTTCCGGCCTTCTATGCGCTCGCCGCCAGCCAGCCCATCGATGAGGTCGTGCCCAAAGCCGCGGCCGCCCGCCACCAGATCGGTGTCGACCATGTGCGCCTGCAGCCGGTCAATCCCAAGGACACCGGCGCCGAACTGAAGACCTTTCGAGACGCGTTGATCCGCAACAAACAAAGGCTCGGGCTCTATTCGATCGCGCCGGCGCCGATCACCTTTATCGGCGGCACGCTGTTTCGCGCCGACATGTACATTCCGGCCAACGCCCCGGTGGGAACGTACTCGGTGAACATATTTCTTGTGCGCGACGGCTATGTGGTGGCGGCGGAAAGCACGCCGCTGATCGTCAGCAAGGTCGGCTTCGAGGCTCGAATGTACGATTTCGCCCACCGCTGGGCGCCCGCGTATGGCCTTCTTGCCATCGTCGTGGCGGTGGTGGCAGGATGGTTGGCCAATCTGGTCTTCCGGAAGGAGTGACGTGATCGTCGAAGACAACGATGTTGACGTCGACGACGAAAAGGCACCGATCGACCCGGAAAAGCCGCGCACGTTCCTGTGCGTCGTCGACGAGAGCGAGGAACTTCACCAGGCGCTGCGCTTCGCGTGCCGACGGGCGAAGAGCACCGGCGGCCGGGTGGCGCTGCTGTACGTGATCGAGCCGGTCGAGTTTCAGCACTGGATGGCGGTGGGCCATCTGATGGAGGAGGAGCGCCGCGAGCAGGCGGAGGAGCTGCTGCGGGTCGTCTCCTCGGTGGTGCAGAAGCTTTCCGGGCGCACGCCGGTGGTCTATATCCGCGAAGGCAAGCTGACCGATCAACTGATGGACCTGTTGGAGAGCGAGTCGGACCTGTCGGTGCTCGTTCTCGGCGCGTCGACCAGTTCCGACGGACCGGGACGGGTGGTCAGCTATGTGATGAAGCGCCTGGCGAAGCTGCACATTCCGATCACCATCATTCCCGGAAAACTCCGCGACGACGAGGTCGACGCCGTCGCCTGACCCCTATCGGTTGGCGTGACGCCGGGGCGGCGTCGATGGCGGACGCAACGCGCCGATGGTCGCGGCGTAGTCGTTGCCCCGGAAGACCGCGCTGCCGGCGACGAGAACATCGGCGCCAGCCGCGATAACGGTGGGCGCCGTCTCTGCGTTGATGCCGCCATCCACTTCAAGCTCGATGGGACGATCGCCGATCAAGCGGCGGATACGGCGTATTTTTTCCACCTGAGCGTCGATGAAGGTCTGGCCGCCGAAGCCTGGGTTGACCGTCATCACCAGCACCAGGTCGAGCCGATCGAGAACGTGTTCGATCGCCGTTTCCGGCGTGGCCGGATTGAGTGAGACGCCGGCGCGCTTGCCCAGCGCACGGATCATCTGCAGGCTGCGGTCGAGGTGGATATCGGCCTCGGCATGCACGGTGATGATGTCGGCTCCCGCCTCGGCGTAGGCGGCGAGATGCGGCTGCGCCGGATCGATCATCAGGTGGACGTCGAAAGGCTTGTCCGTGCAGGACCGGATCGCCCGAATGACCGGCGGACCGAAGGTCAGATTGGGCACGTAATGGCCGTCCATGACGTCAATGTGAACGTAGTCGCAGCCGGCCCGGTCGATCGCGCGGACCTCCTCGCCCAGCCGGGCGAAGTCCGCCGAAAGGATCGACGGCGCGATCTTGACTACGCCCGGCGACGGCGTCCCGTCGTTCGTGCGGGTCATGGTTGTGGCGGTCACGCCATAACGCCCGGTCAGCCTACCACGTCCATGCCGAAACGATGGCCGCGCGGCCGCATCACCTCCGCCCGCTTCGCCAGGGCGACCTTGGTCTGCTTCAGGACGTTGTCGGCGGTGATGCCGAAATGCTCGAACAGGACCTCGCCCGGTGCCGACAGGCCGAAGCCCTTCAAGCCGATGAAGACGCCGTTCTCGCCGATGTAGCGGTCCCAGCCGGGTGAGATCGCCGCCTCCACGGCCACCCGGACGCAGTGCGGCCACGCCGGTCCGAGCACCTCGCGGCGGTACTTCTCCGGTTGAAACTCGAACAACTCCCAACACGGCATCGAGACGACGGCGGTGGGAATGCCCTGGGCCTGCAATTTCTTTCGCGCCTCGACGGCGACATGCACTTCGGAGCCGGTGGCGAGGATCGTGACCTGCCGGTCGCCCCCTTCCGCCTCGTGCAGGACATAGGCGCCGCGGGCTGACAGATTGACGCTCTGATGCTCGGTCCGCACCGCCGGAACCGCCTGGCGCGACAGGACCAGGCACGACGGCATATCGTATTCGGTGATCGCGATCACCCAGCACTCGAACGTCTCGACCGCGTCGGCCGGGCGGAACACCAGCATGTTCGGCATGACCCGCAGGCTGGCCAAAGTCTCCGACGGATGGTGGGTTGGGCCGTCCTCGCCGACGCCGATGGAGTCATGGGTGAGGACGTAGATGACCCGTTGCTGCGTCAGCGCCGACATCCGCATCGCGCCGCGCATGTAGTCGGCGAAAACGAGGAAGGTGCCGCCGTAGGGAATGAAACCGCCGTGCAGCGCCAGACCGTTCATGACCGAGGCCATGGCGTGCTCGCGGACGCCGTAGTGGATGTAGCGGCCGGTGTAGTCGCCGGGCACCAGATCGTCGGTGGACGACGTTTGGGTGAAAACCGACTCGGTCAGATCGGCCGAGCCGCCGATGATCTCCGGAAAGTTGCGGGTGAGAATTTCCAGCGCCTGGCCCGACGCCTTGCGGGTCGGCCAGGTCGGCCGATCGGTCGCCAGCGTGCGCTTGAAGTCGTTGAGCGGCGTTTGCCAGCCCGGCGCCAGCTTGCCGGTGCTGGTCCGCTTGAATTCCGCCTGCCGGTCGGCGGGCATGGCGGCGAAACGGCGCTCCCACGCCTGGCGCTCGCCGACGCTACGCTGTCCCGCCCGTCGCCAGACCGCCAGAATGTGCCCGGGAATGACAAACGGCGGATAGGGCCAACCGAGCGTTACACGGACCCCCGCCACCTCGTCCTCACCCAGCGGCGCGCCGTGCGTGGCGGCGGTTCCCTGCTTGGTCGGCGCGCCCTTGCCGATGATGGTGCGGCAATCGATGAGCGACGGCTTGTCCGACAGCCGCGCCTTGGCAATAGCGGCGGCGACGGCGTCCGGGTCATCGCCGTCCACCGTCTGGGCGTGCCATCCGCACGCCTCAAACCGGGCAAGCTGGTTGTCGGACTGGGTAAGATCGGTCGAGCCGTCGATGGATATCCGGTTGTCGTCCCACAGCACGATCAGCTTGGCCAGCCGGAGAAAGCCGGCAAGGGAAATCGCTTCCTGGCTGAGCCCCTCCATCAGGCAGCCGTCGCCGACGATGCAGTAGGTGTAGTGGTCGACGATGTCATCACCCCAGCGTGCGTTGCGCAAGCGCTCGGCCAGAGCCATGCCGACGGCGTTTCCGAGGCCCTGGGCGAGCGGGCCGGTGGTCGTCTCGATACCGGAGCTGATTTCGTACTCCGGGTGTCCGGGGGTTTTCGATCCGAGCTGGCGGAACCGCTTGATCTCGTCGATGGTGATCTCTTCGTAGCCCGAGAGATAGAGCAGCGAATAGAGCAGCATCGAGCCATGTCCGGCCGACAGGATGAAGCGGTCCCGATCTTCCCAATCGGGCTTGCCGGGATCGAATTTTAGGAACTGCGTCCACAGCACGGTCGCCGCCGCCGCCATACCCATCGGCAAGCCGGGGTGACCGGACTTTGCCTTTTGCACCGCGTCCGCCGCCAGCATGCGGATGGCGTTGACCATTTCGGCGTGGCTGGCGTGTGGCGGCGTATCGGTCACGTCGTCCGGATCAAGAGTCATCTGCGGACTGGCAATGGTCATCGGTGGCGTCTCCTCAGGGGGCATCGTCGCCATGCGCCGCTGCCAACAGGTACTCGGTAATCAGGATCTGCGACAGCGCCAGGGGGTGGCTGCCGTGAACGCGGTCACCGCCGTTGCGGTAGAGGCCCAGCGCCGGTTGGTGCGCCGAATGGGGAGAAGGACGGCCGTTCGACAACCGGTTCCAAAAATGCGTTTTCACTGCTTCGGCATCGGCAGCACCAATGTCGGCGGAGATATGCAGGGAATCGACCGGACGACCATCGGCATCGCGCGCCAACTCGAGCTGGAACACGGTGCCGGCGCCGGCTTCGAGCAGCGGCGCCAGGTCCAGGGGCGGCAGCGTCGGCCGCAGGGTATGGCGCACCATCAGGCGGGCGCCCTTCTCGTCGGGCGCGTCATCGGGCGGCTGGAAGCTGACGATGATGTCGGCGTATTCCCGCTGCGGGACGACGTGCAGCCGGCTGTCGCGGGCCAGCCGGTCAATGGCCGCCATGACCTGCTCGACCGTGTATCCGCTCGTGCCGGTATCGCGCTGGTACTTCCAGCGCAACCGCAACTGTTCCTGCGGCTCCAGATAAATCTTGACGTCGTAGGAGTCGCGAAGCTGCGGGGACGCGAAACCAAGCAGCCCCTCGAGAATAATGAACGGTTTCGGCTCGACGTACTCAGGCGCCTCGAGAACGCCGCCGTTGTGGTTGTACACGGGCTTTAATATGGGCTCGCCCTGGCGCAGCAGGAAGAGATGCTGTTCCAGTATGTCCATATAATTGCAGGCCGGATCGTGCGGTGTCAGACCCCGCTCTCCCCGCTCGCGCCGGGAATAGCGATGATAGTCGTCGGCGCAGATGGTGACGGCGCGCTCCGGACCAAGAGCGGCGGCGATTCCGGCGGCGAAGGTGGTCTTGCCGGCCGCCGAATCGCCGACAATGCCGACAACGACGGGATGCTGACGATCGGATGCCATGTCAGGCACGCCCGCACGATACGCCTGGGCGCCATCCGAGCCGGCGGGCGCCCGTGACGGCGGGGCGTCTCCGCCGGTAAAGTCCCTGGCGCGACGCGGTATTCCCGGCGGAAGCGACCGTGCGTACTTCAGTCATGGCTACATACTACGCCTTGCGTCATTTAGACGCAACAGCCCTACATCTTGGGCAATGCCGACCATCGCGCCGTCGGTCCTTACGGCGGGGTCTGGGGCGAGAGATGGGACTTGAACCCACGACCCCCTGGACCACAACCAGGTGCTCTGACCAACTGAGCTACTCCCGCCGCGAAGATGGCTGATGTAGACGCCTGATGCGAGAGCGTCAAGCGCCACCCTCAGGAAGCGGTCCGTTCGCCTTTAATTGCATGGGAAATAGGCATTTGCATATTTCGTGGACGTCCTTGTGTTCCGCATCGGCAACCGCCGAACAGCAAAACCGCGAATAATCGAATGGGTTCCGGCTGTTCGGTCTCCGGAAGCCCGGTTGGCACGACGCGTGCTTACAAGCGTCAAGGTGTTTTCGGTTGAATGGCCCCCGTCGGCCGCGCACAGTGCGTCCGCACTCGAGTGCCGATCGGCACGAACTCCCCAGTAACTTGCGTTGTTCAAAGAGGCGACCCCGCGATGAAGAAAATCGAAGCGATCATCAAGCCCTTCAAGCTCGATGACGTTAAAGAGGCCCTTCATGAACTCGGCCTTCAGGGCATCACCGTGCTCGAGGCGAAAGGCTTCGGGCGTCAGAAGGGCCATACCGAACTCTACCGAGGGGCCGAGTATGTCGTCGATTTCCTGCCGAAGGTGAAGATTGAACTCGTCGTCGAGGAAAACCTCGTCGAGAGGGCGATCGAAGCGATACAGCAGGCGGCCCGCACCGGCCGCATCGGCGACGGAAAAATCTTTATCACCACCGTAGAAGACGCCATTAGGGTGCGAACGGGTGAACGCGGCACCGAGGCGATATGAGCCGGCGGTCTTTCGACGGGCGGGCGCTCCGGTAACGGTGCCTGCCGCCGAAGACCGGCATTTGGACTGAAAATCAAGGGAGCGAAGGGGCTTCAACGATGGCTTTTGACTGTAAGACGCCGGCCGAGGTGCTGAGCGCAATTAAGGAGAACGAGATCAAATATGTTGATCTGCGGTTCACCGATCCGAAGGGAAAGTGGCAGCACCTGACGATGACGTCGGACTTCGTCGACGAGGACTCGTTTACCGATGGCATCATGTTCGACGGTTCGTCGATCGCCGGCTGGAAGGCGATCAACGAATCCGACATGGCCCTGATCCCGGATGCGACATCGGCGGTCATGGACCCGTTCGCGGCCCAGCTGGCGCTCATTTTATTCTGCGACGTCATCGAGCCGTCCACCGGCGAACCATACAGTCGCGACCCCCGCTCCATCGCGCGCAAGGCGGAAGCCTATCTGGCCTCGACGGGGCTCGGCGATACCGCCTATTTCGGACCGGAAGCGGAGTTTTTCGTTTTCGACGACATGCGCTTCAGCGTGACGATGAACAACTGTTTCTACGAGTTCAGCTCCGACGAAGGCCCCTATGTGACCGGCCGGATCATGCCGGAAGGCAACGCCGGCCATCGGCCGCCGATCAAGGGCGGCTATTTCCCCGTGCCGCCGGTCGACTCGGCCATGGATCTGCGCGCCGAGATGGTCTCGGTCATGCAGGAAATGGGCCTCAAGATGGACAAGCACCATCATGAGGTGGCACCGAGCCAGCACGAACTGGGCGTTTTGTACCAGACCATGGTCACCGCCGCCGACCAGCTGCAGATCTACAAATACTGCGTGCACATGGTGGCCCAGACCTACGGCAAAACGGCGACGTTCATGCCGAAGCCGGTCACCGGCGATAACGGCTCCGGCATGCACACGCACCAGTCGATCTGGAAGGACGGCAAGCCGTTGTTCGCCGGGTCCGCCTACGCCGACCTATCGGAAATGGCGCTGTTCTACATCGGCGGCATCATGAGGCACGCCAAGTCGTTGAACGCGTTCACCAACCCGAGCACCAACAGCTACAAGCGGCTGATCCCGGGCTTCGAGGCGCCGGTGCTGATGGCCTATTCGGCGCGCAACCGGTCCGCCTCGTGCCGCATTCCGTTTACGTCAAATCCCAAGGGCAAGCGGGTCGAAGTGCGCTTTCCTGATGCCACCGCCAATCCCTACCTGGCGTTCGCGGCCATGCTGATGGCGGGGCTGGACGGCATTCAGAACCGCATTCACCCTGGCGACGCCATCGACAAGAACCTGTATGACCTGCCGCCCGAGGAACTGGCGAACGTGCCGACGGTGTGCGGATCGCTGCGCGAGGCGCTCGAATGCTTGGAGGCCGACCGCGACTATCTCAAGGCCGGCGACGTGTTCACCGACGATCTCATCGACAGCTACATCGCGCTGAAGTGGGAAGAGGTGTACAACTTCGAGCACACGCCACACCCGGTCGAGTTCATGATGTACTACTCGTCATAGGACATCGGCCGCAGTCAGGTAACGAGGGGGCTCCGGCAGTGGAGCCCCCTTTTCCATGCGCGGGTCCAGGGCAAGCTCAGGGCGAGTCGATGCCCATGAAGCGCCAGCGGGCCGACGGGTCGTGAATGCCGCACTCGGTCTTTTCCTGGTTACGCCAGCGCCCAGCGCGCACGTCCTCGCCCGGTTGCACCCGGTCGGTGCACGGCATGCAGCCGATGGAGAGGAACCCCTGCTCCTGAAGGGGGTGGCGGGGAAGATCGTGGGCGGTGATGTAGGCATCGACGTCGGCGAGGTGCCAGTCGGCCAGGGGATTAACGGCGATCCGGCCATCGTCCTTCGCCTCGACGCGAGCCAGCGTCGCCCGCTCACCGCCGTGGAACATCTTGCGGCCGGTGAAATACGCGTCAAACCCGGCCAGCGCCCGCTGCAGCGGCTCCACCTTGCGGATGTAGCAGCACATGTCCGGGTTGCCGTACCAGAGGACGCCGTCGGGATCGAGGGACTCAACCCGCTCCGCCTCCGGCGCGATCGATCGCACGTCGGTTAGGCCGAGGCGATCCACCAGCGCATCCCGGTAGCGCAGCGTCTCACCGAACAGCTTGCCGGTGTTGAGAAAGATGACCGGCGTCGACGGCGCCACATCGGCAACCAAGTGCAGCAGGACCGACGCCTCGGCGCCGAACGACGACTGCAACGCGATCCGTCCCTGAAAGACGTCGTGCACCATCGCCGCGATGAGGCCCTGAGCGGTTGCGTCCCGGTAGCGTTCCGCCAGTTCGCGAGCCAACTGCTCCGTCGCCGCGAATCGCACCTGCTGCTCCGATTGCGCCTCGTCGGAGGCCGCGCGTTGGAGGGCTGATCGGGTCATTCCGCCGCCTTTCGAGACTGCCGCAGCCGGCTCGCCGAGACGCGACGGTCCGCCGCCGGCTGGTAGAACACGGAGAACTCCTCCAGCGCTTCCTGCCAGGCCGCGACCGCCCGATCGTCCGCCACCTCGAAGGCGTCGATGCCGCAGCGGTGCATGAACAGGAACTGATCGCGCAGCACGTTGCCGACCGCGCGGATCTCGCCCCCGAAACCGTAGCGCTCACGCAGCAGACGCGCCGTCGAGTACGCCCGGCCGTCGCGAAAGGTCGGAAAGTTCAGCGCGATCAGTTGCAGATGCGCAAGGTCGGGCGCGATGTCCTCAGCCCGCTGGTCGCTGTCGAGTCGCACGCCGAGCCCGCCGCCACGGGCGAGCAAGGCATCCCTTTGTGACCGCCAGCGCGACAGCGGGACGATGACGGCCCCCGTTGCCGGCAGCCGTGCCTCGTCGTCTACCGTCGTCCACGCGTCCTCGGCGAGGCGGCCCTGTTTAACGAGCGGCATAGAGCTTCTCCTTGAACGGCTCGCCACCGAGCCGGCGATAGGTATCGACAAAGCGTTCGCCGTTCTGGCGCAGGGCAACGTAGGTGTCGACGATGGTCTCGACCGCATCGGCAACGCCGTCGTAGGGAAACGCCGGACCGATGATATCGCCGATGGCGGCCGTTTCGGTGGCGTCGCCGCCCAACGTGATCTGGTAGAACTCCTCGCCCTTTTTGTCGACGCCGAGAATGCCGATGTGGCCGACGTGATGATGGCCGCAGGCGTTGATGCAGCCGGAAATCTTGATTTTCAGTTCGCCGATGTTGTGCACGCGGTCCATGTCGGCGAAGCGCTGCGAAATCTGCTGCGCGATGGGGATCGACCGCGCGTTGGCGAGGCTGCAGTAGTCCAAGCCCGGGCAGGCAATGATGTCGGTGACGGTGCCAATGTTGGCGGTCGCCAGACCGAGCGACTGAAGCGCCTGCCACAGCGCGTAAAGGTCTGTCTTGCGGACGTGCGGCAGCGTCAGGTTCTGTTCGTGAGTGACGCGAATTTCGCCGAAGCTGTAGCGATCCGCGAGGTCGGCGATGCCGTCCATCTGGTCGGCCTCGGCATCGCCGGGAACGCCACCCTCGGGCTTAAGGGACACGTTAACAATGGCGTAGCCGGGCTGCCGATGCTCGAACAGGTTGGTTCGCGTCCAGGCAGCGAAAACGGGATCGACGAGCCGTCGGCGGTCGAACTCGGGTGCTAAGTCCGCCAGGGCCTCGAAGGCGGGCGGCGCGAAGTAGGTGCGAATGCGCTCCATCTCGCCCGGTGGCAGCTCCACCGGCGTACCCTTGATGAGCGCCCACTCGTCCTCCACCATGTCGCGAAACACTTCGGCGCCAACCTCATGCACGAGGATCTTAATGCGCGCCTTGTAGATGTTGTCGCGCCGGCCGAGCAGGTTGTAAACGCGCAGGATGGCTTCCAGGTAGGAGATCAGGTGCTGCTTGGGCAGGAACTCGCGGATGGTCTTGGCGATCATCGGCGTCCGCCCCTGCCCGCCGCCGACCATCACCTCGAACCCCGCCTCGCCCGACGGACCGCGGAGCATCCTCAGTCCGATATCGTGCACCTTGACCGCCGCCCGGTCGTTGGGGGCGCCGGTGACGGCAATCTTGAACTTGCGCGGCAGGAACGAGAATTCCGGGTGCAGACTGGACCACTGGCGGATGACTTCGGCGTGGATGCGGGGATCCTCGATTTCATCGGCGGCGGCGCCGGCGTATTGATCGGCGGTAACGTTGCGGATGCAGTTGCCGCTGGTCTGCAGCGCGTGCATCTCGACGCTGGCCAGATCGTGAAGGATGTCCGCCACGTCGCTGAGCGCCGGCCAGTTGTACTGAATGTTCTGGCGCGTGGTGAAATGGGCGTAGCCCTTGTCGTAGCGGCGCGCGATGTGGGCGAGCATGCGCATCTGGCGCGACGAGAGCGTGCCGTAGGGAACGGCGACACGCAGCATGTAGGCGTGCAGTTGCAGGTAGAGGCCATTCATGAGGCGAAGGGGCCGGAACTCCTCCTCGCTCAGCTCGCCCGACAGCCGCCGGTTCACCTGGCCGCGAAACTGCGCCACGCGCTCATGAACGAAGGTATGATCGAACTCGTCATAGCGGTACATCGGAGATGATCCTCCTCGCTGATGGTCCGGCTTGTTTTCCGAGATCGGTGCGGACGCTGGGCCCCAGGGCGCGCATCTGTTCCCGATAGAGCGTTGGCCACACGGCGCCGTCGGCGCCACGGGTGATCTCGATCAGATACGGGCCGACGACGACGCAGGCGTCGGCGCTCCGTTCGGCGGCGGCAAGGCTGTCGTCGGCGGCCTTCTCATCGACGGCGGCGCCGGCCGTGACGTCCTCCGCCCAGGTGCCGTCGGTGGCGAGAAACACCACCTCGCCGTCGACGAGCCGGTTGGCGGTGGCCATGTACAGGCCGGGTTTGCGCTTGCGGGTACTCATACCGCGACCGCCCGTGGCTCGGACGCCTCCGTCCACTGGGCGGCGTGGCGGACGACGTCGCCGATGACGAGCAGCACCGGCGTCGCACCGACCCCGGCGACGAGCGTTTTCAGATCGGCAAGGGCGCCCATCGCCACCCGTTGGTCGGGACGGGTGCCGCGCGCGATGGCGGCCGCCGGCGTCGACGCGTGCATCCCGGCCGCGATGAGTTTGGCGGCGATCCGCTCCGCGCTCTCGCCGCCCATGTAGACGACAAGCGTCTGATTGCTGCGCGCGAGCGCCGTCCAGTCCAGTTCGGGGTCGCCCCGGCGCCCTTCGCCGGTGACAACGGTGATCGCCTGCGCATGGTCGCGGTGCGTCAGCGGCAGGCCGAGGGCCGCGGCGCAACCGAGCGCCGCCGTGATGCCCGGAACAACCTCGACGCGAACGCCGGCACGGGTCAGCGCGTCCAATTCCTCGCCGCCGCGGCCGAAAACGAAGGGATCGCCGCCCTTCAGGCGAACGACGCGATGTCCCTGCCGCGCCTCGGCGATCAAAATCTCGTTGATGGCGCCCTGTGACGTCGTGTGGTGGCCGCGCGTTTTGCCAACGTCGATGCGGCGCGCGTCGCGACGGGCATAATCGAGAATATCCGCGGTGACGAGGCGGTCGTGGACGACAACGTCGGCCTCCTGCAGCGCCTGCAGCGCTTTCAGCGTCAGCAGATCCGGATCGCCGGGACCGGCGCCGACAATCTGCACCAGGCCCGGTTCCTCCGGCACGCGCCGGTTGACCAGCGCCAGCATCCCTTCCCGCGCTGATCCCTCGTCGCCCGCCAGCACGTGGGCGGCGAGCGGACCACGGAAAAAGTTCTCCCAGAAGCGCCGCTTCGACGGCCACGCGCCGGCCGCAGACACGGCGCCGCGAAAGTCGTGGGCGAAGCGGGCAAGCCGGCCGAGATTGCGCGGCAGCAGCGCCTCGATCCGGGCGCGCACGGTGCGTGCCAGAACAGGCGCCGTCCCGGCTGAGGAAACGGCGACGATGAGCGGATCGCGATCGACGATAGCCGGCATGATGAAGGTCGACAGATCGGGCCGGTCGACGGCGTTGACCGGAACGCGCGCGTCCGTCGCCGCCCGGACGACGGCAATGTCGTCCTCCAGCCGCTCGTTAGCGGTAATGACGACGCTGGCGTCGGTCACGTCTGTCGGCCGAAAGGCTCGGACGACGTGCGTCACCCGGTGATCGCGGCAGAGCGCGGCGAGCTCGGCGTCGGGGCTGGGCGCAATGACGGTGACGCGGGCGTTGGCCCGCAACAACCACATGACCTTGCGGGCGGCGGCGACGCCATCGCCGACCACGACCGCCGTGCGGCCGTCCAGGTTCATGAACATCGGGAACAGCATCAGCGATGCTTCCTCGTCGGCTGTGTGCTATTTAACACAAATTATGATGTACGAATGACTCATATAACTTAGAGAGATGTAGTTTATATTTCTACTACATTTTAATTACGTGATATATATCGAGGGGCTTTCGGGCGACAAACCCGGGCGCGGCACGCGGTGACAGGTTCGTCGGCAGCCGCGGGTACACGATATGTTGACGTTTCGGGACCCATACTCCCATTATCATGCGTCACATGGGTAACACCGGAGATTGAGGCCGATGACCGAAGCCGCACGCACGCCCGATTTGTTCGATCGTCGGACGGCAACGCGGGAAAACTACACGGCCGACGACATCGAGGTCCTGGAGGGGCTGGAGCCGGTGCGCCGGCGTCCGGCCATGTTCATCGGCGGCACGGACGAACGCGCGCTGCACCATCTGGTCGCCGAGCTTCTTGACAACGCCATGGACGAGGCGGTCGCCGGGCATGCCAACCGCATCGAGCTGGAGCTGACAGAAAATGACACCGTGACCGTGCGCGACAACGGCCGCGGCATTCCGGTCGACCCGCATACGAAAAGCCCGTCGCTCTCAGCGCTGGAAGTGATTCTGACTCGGCTGCATTCCGGCGGCAAGTTCGGCAGCAAGGCCTACGAGACCGCCGGCGGCCTGCACGGCGTCGGGCTCTCGGTGGTCAACGCGCTTTCCGAACGTCTGGTCGTCGAGGTGGCGCGCGACCGCTGCCTGTGGACGCAGAGCTATTGCCGGGGCCAGCCGACGACCGGTTTGACCAAGGTAGGGCCGGTCGCCAACCGGCGCGGCACGACGGTCAGCTTCAGCCCCGACCGCACAATCTTTCAAGCGCTGGGGGAGCACCCCTTCCGCCCGTCAACCCTCTACCGGATGGCGCGATCCAAGGCGTACCTGTTCCGCGGCATGGAGATCCGCTGGCGCTGCGATGAGGCGCTGCTTGCGGCGGACGACCCGACGCCGCCGACGGCGGTGCTGACCTTTCCTGGTGGGCTTTCGGATTACGTCGCGACGCTGCTCGCCGGGCGGGAAACGGCGACGCCATCGCCCTTCGCCGGCACCGCCGACCTGGCCGACGGCCGTGGCCGTGTCGAATGGGCTGTCACCTGGCCTCTCAATGGCGAGGGCGAACTGAGCTCCTACTGCAACACGGTTCCAACCCCGCAGGGCGGCACCCACGAAGCCGGTTTGCGCAATGCCCTCGTCAAAGGCCTGAAGGCCTATGCCGACCTGACGCGGACCCGGGATGCCGACAAGATGGCGGCGGAGGACGCCATCGGCGGCGCGCTTGTCATGCTGTCGGTGTTTCTTCGCGACCCGCAGTTCCAGGGGCAGACCAAGGATCGGCTGACTTCGTCGGAAGCGACCCGGCTTGTGGAGAGTGTCGTCCGCGACCATTTCGACCACTGGCTCGCCGCCGCCCCGGAAGCGGCGGCCACCCTCCTCGCCCAGGTCATCGAGCGCGCACAACAGCGCTTGGCAGCCCGCCAGGACCGCACGGTGCGCCGCCAGACGCCCATGCGCCGGCTGCGCCTGCCCGGCAAGCTCACCGACTGCAGCCGCAGCGGCGCCAGCGGCACGGAGCTGTTCATCGTCGAGGGCGACTCGGCCGGCGGCTCGGCGAAGCAGGCCCGCAACCGCGACGTCCAGGCGGTGCTGCCGTTGCGCGGCAAGATTCTCAACGTCGCCAGCGCATCGGACGAAAAGCTGCGCGCCAATCAGGAACTGGCCAACCTGGTGGAGGCGCTGGGCTGTGGCACCGGCGGCGGCTTCGACGCGTCACGCCTGCGCTATGAGAAGATCATCATCATGACCGATGCCGACGTGGACGGCGCCCACATCGCATCGCTGCTGATCACGTTCTTCTATCGCGAGCTGCGCCCACTTGTCACCCAGGGTCACCTTTATCTTGCCGTTCCGCCTCTCTACCGGCTCAGCCGTGGTGCCATCACGCTTTACGCCCGCGACGACGCGCACCGCGACGCGTTGCTCGCCACGGAGTTCAAGGGCCGAGGCGAGGTGGATATCAGCCGCTTCAAGGGCCTGGGCGAGATGCCGGCGGCCCAGCTGCGGTCGACGACGATGGACCCGGCGTCCCGGACGCTGCTGCGGGTGTGTTTGGCCAGGAGCGACGACGCGGGCAGCGGAGAGGCCGTTGCCGACACCGAACGGCTTGTCGATGCGTTGATGGGCCGCAAGCCGGAATTGCGTCTGGCGTTCATTCTGGAGCGAGCCCCGTTCGCCGTCGATCTCGACATTTGATTTTGGTTTTTCGAGAAGACGTCGAGGCGGAAAATGATTGCCCTCACCAAATACGTTAGGGTGTACCGGATATATTGGCGTCGGCCATAAGAGCGGGCTATACAACCTCCAGTGTCTTCACGCGGCCGGAACCGTTAGGCCGTTTTCCCGAGCGACTTAACTTTAAGGATCCAACCGATGAAGGTTGTCATTCTCGCTGGCGGTTTCGGCAGCCGGCTTGCTGAGGAAACCGACGTCCGGCCCAAGCCGATGATCGAAGTCGGCGGCATGCCGGTCATCTGGCACATCATGAAGATGTTCGACCACTACGGCCTGCGCGATTTCATCATTGCGCTCGGCTACCGTGGCGACATGATCAAGAGCTATTTCAAGAACTTCGCCAAAAACCACAGCCATGTCCGTGTCGACCTGAGCACCGGCGACGTGTCGTACACCGACTATCACGCGCTCAACTGGCGAATCGATCTGGTCGACACCGGCCAGGCGACTCTCACCGGCGGCCGTCTCAAGCGGCTGGAGCCGTTCATCGGCAACGAGCCGTTCGTCGTTGCCTACGGTGACGGCGTCTCCGATCTCGACATCGGCGGTCTGGTCGATTTTCATAAGGCACACGGTAAGATCGCGACGTTGACCGCGGTGCGCCCGACGGCGCGCTTCGGTCACGTCGAGTTCGAGGGCGACCGTGTCCGCGAATTCAGCGAGAAGCCGCAGACCGCCGAAGGATGGATCAACGGCGGCTTTTTCGTCTTCAACTCGACGATCTTCGACTACATCGAGGGCGATTACGTCGACCTGTCACGCGAGCCGTTGGAGCGGCTGACCCGTGAACAGGAGTTGATGGCGTTCAAGCACTATAACTTCTGGCAGTGCATGGACACGCTGCGCGAAAAATTCATCCTCGAATCGCTGTGGGAGTCGCGCAATCCGCCGTGGAAGACCTGGAAGGACTGACACCGGCGCCGTCAGCGAAGCGCGGCACGCCGTATTAAGGGAACAGCGGCGGCTGGGTGAGACCCTCGGTTTCCGCCATGCCGCAGACGACGTTCATGTTCTGCACAGCCTGGCCTGACGCGCCCTTCACCAGGTTATCGATAACGGACATGACGATGGCGCGTCCCGGCACGCGATCGGCGAAAACGCCGATTAGGCAATGGTTAGAACCGCGAACGTGCCGGGTCGCCGGCACGCGTCCCACATCGAGAAGGCGGACGAACGGCTCGTCCCGGTACTGCCCGGCGATCGCGTTGCGGGCATCGTCGACGGTCATGCCATCGGCCAGACGGACGTAGATGCTGGCCAGAATACCCCTGTTCATGGGCATCAGATGCGGCGTGAAGTTGACGCGCACGGCTCGCCCGGCCGCCTTGGACAGTGCCTGTTCGATCTCCGGCACGTGACGGTGCCCGGCAATGCCATAGGCATGAACGCCACCCGACACTTCCGTAAATAACGATGCTTCCTTGGCAGCCCGGCCGGCGCCGCTCACGCCTGACTTGGCGTCGATGATGACGTCGTCGGCGTCGATGACACCCGCGGCGACCAGCGGCACCAGCGCCAGCAGCGACGCCGTTGGGTAGCAGCCGGGGCACGCGACGATGCGGGGCGCTCGGGCGAGCGCCGCCCGGTTCAACTCGGTGAGGCCGTAAACCACGCTTTCCTGCAAGGCCGGTGCGGCGTGCGCGCTGCCGTACCATTCGCCGTACAACGCTGGGTCGGCGAAGCGGAAGTCCGGCGACAGATCGATGATCCGTACGCTGTCCGGCAACTGCGCGGCGACACCGTGCGCGGCGCCGTGCGGCAGGCAGAGAAAGGCGACATCGATGGTCGACGCGTCGATCTGGTCGACCGGCGACAGCGGCGGCAAGCGGTGATCGGCCTCGGCGATGGCGAGGTGCGGAAACACGTCGCGAAGAGCTTGGCCAGCCCGGCGATCCGCCGTCAGCACCGCTAAATGAACGCCATTATGGCCGACCAAGAGGCGGACAAGTTCGGCGCCCGTGTATCCGCTGGCGCCGATGACGGCCACGCGCACCCGATGGTTAGAGCCGGCTGCCGACGTCATGACACACCATCCCGATAAAACGAAAGAAAGACCGGCGCGCGCGCCTCGGCCGCCGACGGTCGTTCCGCCACGATGTTCGCCGGCGGTGCCCGCCGGAGATGGACGATCAGCGCTTGGAGAACTGGAAGCTGCGACGCGCCTTGGCCCGCCCGTACTTTTTACGCTCGACAACGCGCGAGTCGCGTGTGAGGAAACCGCCCGATTTGAGCGGCGGACGCAGGGTCGGATCGTGGCCGATCAGGGCGCGGCTGATGCCGTGGCGCAGTGCGCCCGCCTGTCCGGACAGGCCACCACCGCCGACGGTGCATATGATGTCGTATAGGCCTTCTCGGCCGACTACGGTGAAGGGCTGGTTGATGACCATCCGAAGGGTCGGCCGGGCAAAATACGTTGTCCAGTCACGGCCGTTGACCGTGATCTTGCCGCTGCCGGCGGTTAACCAAACGCGGGCGACGGCATCCTTGCGTTTGCCGGTGGCGTACGAACGGCCAAGGGGGTCGACGTCGGTCCGGGCCGGCGCCTCCTCCGCGTCCTCAACCTGACCCGTTGCCGTTCCCAGGTCCTTCAGGTCCCTGATGATCTCACCCTGTTGTGCCATCCGTGCGGATTCCTCGCTTCGTCTCAGCGCTTGTTCTTGGCGTTCAGCAGCGCCAGGTCAAGTATCCTTGGCTCCTGCGCCGTATGGGGATGTTCCGGTCCTGTGTAGATACGCAGCTTGCGCATCTGCTGGCGGCCCAGCGGGCCGCGTGGAACCATCCGCTCGACCGCCTTTTCGATCACCCGTTCGGGAAAGCGGCCGTCCAGGATCTGCCCGATACTGCGTCGTTTTATGCCGCCCGGGTGACCGGTGTGCCAGAAAAAGACCTTATTTTCTCTTTTACGCCCGGTCAGTCGTACTTTTTCGGCGTTGACGACAACAATATTGTCGCCGCAGTCGACGTGCGGCGTGTACGTCGGTTTATGCTTGCCGCGCAAGCGCGACGCAATGACCGACGCCAGCCGACCGAGAACAGCATCCTCGGCGTCGATCACGTACCAGTCGCGAACCACGTCCGCAGGCTTAGCAACAAACGTCTTCATTCTTGTCCCCGAATACAATACGGCGACGCGCGGCCGGTCGTCCGCCGCCGCGCGCCACTGAACGAGACGGAGCGTTTACGCCAGGCACGGCCGGCAAGTCAACGCGAAACGGCAGATGTCCGTATCGTTACAAAATCGCCATGATCCGCATACACTATCCCATGCGAATTTGCTAATATGATTAGTGAATCAGTGCGGAAGAGATGTGTGCGTAAGGGAGGCCACAATGGCCGTGATACAGTGGATCCCCGATTTCAGCGTCGGGATCGAGTCCCTGGATACAGATCATAAGGTATTGATCAGTCTCCTTAATCATCTGGAAGAGGCGATTCAGGCGGGCCAGCCGCGGGACGCCATACACCGGGTGCTGGATTCGCTCCTCGACTACACCAACTATCATTTTGACCGTGAGGAGACCCTGATGGCGGCCTGCCGCTATCCGGATCTAAACGCCCATAAGCGCACCCATCGCACCATGCGCGCGCAAGTCGTCGACATTCGGGATCGTTATGCCCGCAATCCGGAGTCCATTCATTCTCGGGAGATTCTGGCGTTTCTCAAGAATTGGCTGACGTCTCATATCGTCGGCCGCGACAAGCTCTACGCGCCGTTCATGGCCAGCGCCGAGGATGCCATCATCGACGCCGAGCGTGGCTTCAGGGCCGGGATCCCCGTGCCCATTCCGGTGTCCACCGGCGGCCACGCACCTTCATAACGGCACTTTGCAGAAAGCGGATCGCTGGCATGGGGCCGGCCAACGGCCCCGGATGGGGAGACGGCATGATGGAGAACCGAGCATGACCGGCGCGCCGGCCGCGGATACGGCCGCCACGAACGAGCCATTGGTGTGCGCCGATCGCAGCGCCAACGGTGTGGTGACGTTGACGCTTAACCGTCCGCGTCAGTTCAATGCACTGTCGCGGGCCCTGATGGCCGAGTTCCAGCACGTCCTCGACACGATTGCCGACGACCCGGCGGTGCGCGTGGTGGTTATCGCCGGCAGCGGCCGGGCGTTCTGCGCCGGCCATGATTTGAAGGAGATGCGCCAGTCACCGGAACGGCCATTCATCGCCGAGACGTTCGCCGAGTGCGCGCGGCTGATGACCACGCTCACCCGTATTCCCCAGCCGGTCATCGCGCGGGTTCATGGCATCGCCACCGCCGCTGGGTGCCAGCTTGTCGCGTCGTGCGACCTCGCCGTCGCCGCGGATGACGCCCGGTTCGCGGTCTCGGGCGTCAACCTCGGACTGTTCTGCGCCACGCCGATGGTCGCGCTGACGCGCAACGTTCCGCGCAAGGCGGCGATGGAAATGCTGATGACCGGTGACTTTATCGATGCGCCGACGGCCCGCGCATACGGGCTGGTCAATCGCGTCGTGCCGCCGGACGGGCTGGACGACGCGGTCGACGCGCTGGCGCGCGCCATCGTCGCCAAGTCGCCCGCCGCGGTCGCCTTCGGCAAGCGCCTGTTTTACACGCAGCTTGAGAACGGACTTGAGGCGGCCTACGACATGGCGGCCGAAACCATGACCTGTAACATGATGACCGAGGACGCGGCGCTCGGCATCGACGCCTTCATCGACAAGCGGCCGATGCCACCATGGACGGGACGTTGACGGCGATCGTTCCTTCCCGCCATGTGGATGACGACACGCTCAGCGAGTTGTTTCGGAACACCCGATCGATTGCGATGGTCGGCGCCTCGCCCCGCCCGACGCGGCCGTCGCATGGCGTGATGCGGGCGCTTCAGGCCCGGGCCTACCGGGTTTTTCCGGTTAATCCCCTTGCCGCCGGCGAACATATCCTCGGCGAACCGGTTCATTCGCGCCTCGCCGACGTGCCGGAACCGGTGCAGATCGTCGACGTGTTTCGCCACAGCAATGCCGCCGGCGCGGTCGTCGATGAGGCGATCGCGGACATGGACAGGCTCGACATTCGCGCCGTCTGGATGCAGATTGGCGTGCGCGACGAGCACGCCGCCGCGCGCGGTAGGGCGGCCGGTCTTCTGATGGTGATGGACCTTTGTCTCAAGATCGAGGTCGCCAGGCTGCTGCGCTGACGTTGTCGATCGGCCTGTGCGGAGCGATACGAACCGCCTGCGGTGCGCCCTCACCCCGACCCGATTCGCGCGATTGGTGTGGCGGCACCAGCGTCACCGTAGCGTGCCGATCACAGCCTTTGGCCAGCTTAACGTCGGTCGAGAGCGCGTGAGCCTGAAGACGCTGCGTGAGTCTCGACAACCTCGTACAACTTGTCGTACTTTCGATGCATGAAAAAACCCGCGCTGGATGAAGGCCCCGACCCCATCGATCGGCACGTAGGGTCGCGGATTCGCGGCCGCCGTATCGGCATGCGCATTAGCCAGACCAAGCTAGGCCAGTCGATTGGCGTGACCTTCCAACAGATACAAAAATACGAAAGCGGAACCAACCGGGTCGGCGCCAGCAACCTTTACAAGATCGCGCAGGCGCTCAGTGTCGATGTCTCGTTCTTTTTCGAAGGACTACCCGCCGACGCGTCGGCGGAGGCGGCGCCCGCCGGCATCGGTCTTTCCGACCAGCCGCGATCACTGCTTGAGGCCAGCCCGATGAATTCCCGGGAGGCGTTCGATCTCATGCATAATTTCTTCCGCGTGCCCGACCCGATGATACGCAAACGCCTGTTCCAGCTTATCCGCATTCTCGCCTTTTCCGAAAACGACCCGCCCGAGGAGACCGGCGAGGTCGCCTGACCCGCGCCAGGCGCCAAACCGCCATCGCCGCCATGGCCTGACGCCGGTGCGTGTACCGGCAGACAGGCTCCTTTCGTCAACGTTCAACCGGATCGATCGAAAGCCCGTTCGTGAACGGCATTTTTTTCGCCATCGTTGCGATCGCGTTCGCCGTCGCGGCGGTTCGACAGGTCATCGAAGGAACCACCGGCGACCCCTCGCCCATGCAGGCGCTGGCGTCGGTGGTCATCGACAGCGCGTCCGGCGCCGTCGAACTAGCAATCGGCCTCGTCGGCGTGATGACTTTGTTTCTCGGTCTGATGAAGGTCGCGGAGAAAGGCGGCCTGCTGCTGATCATCGCCCGGCTGGTGCAGCCGCTGATGCGCCGGCTGTTTCCCGACGTCCCGGCCGACCATCCCGCGATGGGCGCGATGATCCTCAACATCTCCGCCAACGTCCTCGGCCTGGGCAACGCGGCGACTCCCTTCGGGATACGGGCCATGCAGGCGCTGGATTCCCTCAATCCGAACAAGGGAACCGCGACCAACGCGATGGTGGTGTTTTTGGCCATCAACACATCGAGCGTCACGCTGCTGCCGACGGGCGTGATCGCGCTCCGAGCCGCCGCCGGCTCGGCCGATCCGGCCGGAATCCTGCCGACGACGCTGTTCGCGACGATCCTGTCGACGGCGGCGGGGATCACGGCGGCCCTGGCGCTCGGCCGCTTCTGGCCCGTCCGGCCGGAACCGGTGGACGACGCGGCTGGAGCGGAAGGTGAGGCCGTATCGGCCAACGCGCCGGCGTCGACGGGAGCCGATCAGGACGCGGAGGCGTCCGCTATCGGCACACCCTATCCGTCATGGGTCTCGATCACGGCGCTTCTCGCCATTGTGGCCTTCGTGCCGCTGTCGGTCATTTACGGCCGTGCGGTCGCGCCCTGGATCATCCCTGGCCTCGTCGTCGGGCTTCTGGGTTTTGGCGTCGCACGCCGAGTGCCCGTCTACGAGGTGTTCGTCGACGGCGCACGGGAGGGGTTTCAGGTCGCGCTCAGGATCATTCCTTATTTGGTCGCCATCCTGGTCGCGGTGGGCATGTTCCGGCAAAGCGGCGCCCTCGAGCTTCTCGTCACGCCGCTCTCGGCGCTGACTGAGCCGCTGGGGATGCCGGCGGAAGCGCTGCCGATGGCGCTGTTGCGACCGCTTTCGGGTTCGGGAGCCTATGGCGTCCTCGCCTCGATCATCAACGATCCCGCCATTGGCCCCGACAGTTACACCGGCTATCTGGTCAGCACGCTGCAAGGATCGACGGAGACGACGTTTTACGTTCTGGCGGTCTATTTCGGCGCCATCGGCATCAAACGTATCCGCCATGCCCTCGCCGCCGGCCTGATTGCCGACGCGGCCGGCATCATCGGGGCGGTCATCGCGTGCTCGATCGTACTGGCTTAATAAGTTGTTGCGACTCGGTCGCCGACTCGCCACCTGTCAGGTCAGCGGTCGGCTGTCCGCCCATCCCGCTAACACGCTGTTTACCAATAACAACGATCAGCGCCTTTGACGTCGCGACGGATTATGAGACTTTATTAACGTTGTCGAGCTAGATTTAGAACGATAACCGGCATTGCCCTTTAAGTGGGAATTGCTCGAATGCACGTGACCATCGAAGTGAGCACACGACGCTACGAGCAGGTTTATGGCCGAAAGCCGCGCGGATACGCTCTATGGTATTTTCGCTTGCCGGGGGGTGGCACCTTTGCCCATCCGGGCCTGTACAGCGCCGCCGCTCGCGCGGCATGCGCGCACGCTCGGCGGCAGTCGCCGGTATCCGTCGTTCACCTGCAGCTCTGCGCCTGATCCGGTTGGATGAGCCCTCACCGCGCATCCGATGATCGACGATCGTTGACCGGTTCGTATCGCCTGGGCTGGCTTGGCGCGTTGGATCGACGACAATGACCGTCGAGGACGAGTGGATGGCGGCGCCAACGCCCGCCGAGCGCCGGATGTACGCCGATCTGACGCATCTCCTCGCCGACCTAAAGAACGCGTCGCTGATGGACGTGTCGGAAGCCATTGAGACGCGGTACCGCAGCTTTCTGGAAAGCGGGCATCATCCCAACGGCGGCGAGTTGCAGATCACGATGACATGGTGCCTGCCGGAAGGCGCCGACGGTCTGGCGCTATACCGGACCGAGTATCGGACCGCCGCGACGGCGCCGCTGCCCGACGAGAGCCAACGCCCGCAATGCCGAAGCGAAACGCGGCCGCCGGCCAAGATACTGATTTTTCCCCGTCGATAGTTACAAACGCGAGACGCCACCGGTCAGCGGGATCGCAGGCCGCCCCGGTACCGCGCCGAGGACGATGAGCGCGCCCGTGGTTCGACGCCCAGGCGCCGTTCGTACTCGAGCCGGTTGATCGTGGCCGTCGCTGCCTGCTTCTGATCCTCCAGCGCGCGCCGCTCGAGGTCGCGTCGCCGGTCCTGCGGATCCTCGCGCGGCCGGCGCTCAGCGATCCGGTCAGCCGGCGTCGGCCTAAGGCCGGCCTGGCCGCGGTCGTAGGACTGAAGTTGCCGGTCATAGGTGTTGATCGCGCCCTGCAACTGGCGCTTCTCGTCTTGCAGACGCCAGATCTTCGTCGATGGACGTGTGGAGGGTGCGGCGGAGCCGCCGCCCGGCCTAGTATACGCCGAGTACGCGGGCGCCGGGACCTGCACCGGCTGAGGAGGTGCAAAGACCCTGCCCTCATCACCGTCGGTGACGGCCGACGCCGGCCAAGCCTGTTCGACCGTCCGCTGGCTGCCGGACGTGCATGCGGCGCTCACGATGGCCGCCCCGATCACGAGCGTCCGCGCCGTGTTCCGTATCCAGTGTCCATCCACCCCGGCGCGGGGTCGAGGTATATCCCTGACCCGGATCAACAAGATGGGCACGGCTCGACGGGATGGCCAGCGTGCAGCCACTGCTGGACACCGCCATCGACGTTGTAGACGCGGGTGAACCCGGCGCTTTCGGTCAAAAGCTGCGCGGCGGCGGCCGACCGGCGGCCGCTTCGACAAATGAGCGCCACCGGCTGATCCCGCTCGGCGACCTGGGTTACCCGGTCGATGAACGACGGATCGAGATTGCCGGACGCGTCGTAGGCGGTGATCAGGTGGCTGCCGTCGATGACGCCCGTCGAACGCCACTCGTCATCCCGGCGAACGTCGATCAGAACCGTGCCCGAGCGCTTGAGTGCGTCCAGATCATCGGCCGCGACGCTTTCCACCGGCGATGCGGCGCTCGCCACCCATGACACGAGAGCGAAAAGCACGGCGAGCGTTGCGGCCCGCCAGTGTTTGACTGCCTTTGATCCCATCATCGCCGCTCCAAATCGTCTGGACGTTCGCATTCTATAGAAAGATAGTATCGGGTGCCGCTGCACGCCTCACAACCACCGGCGGGCCCAAGCGCGGCATCCGACGAGCCCGTTTCGGGTCGTCCGCCATGAACATGAGAGAGTGCATGCCGCTTCGCAAACTTGCCGCCGGCTTCCTTGATTTTCGCGACCACACGTTCATGCCGTCGCGCGACCGGTTCGCACGCCTGGCGGAACGGCAGGAGCCGAAGGTGATGATGATCGGATGCTCGGACTCGCGCGTCGATCCGGCAATCCTCTGTCACGCCGAGCCGGGTGACGTCTTCATGGTCCGCAACGTTGCAAACCTGGTTCCGCCCTGCGAGTCCGATGTCTCCCACCACGGCACCAGTGCCGCGCTGGAATTTGCCGTGACCTCGCTCGGGGTCGAGCACATCATCGTGCTCGGTCATGACGGCTGCGGCGGTATTCGGGCGCTGCTTGACAGCGGGTCGTCGGCCGAGACGGGACACGCATCGTTCGTCGGCAATTGGATGCGCATCGCCGACGAGGCGCTGCGACGAACGCGCATCATAGCGCGCAACCGCCCGCTCGCGGAGCAGGCGAAGATATGCGGATTGGAGGCCATCAAGACCTCACTCGCCAACCTGTTGAGTTTTCCCTGGATCGACCAAAAGGTCGACGAAGGCCGCCTGCGGCTGCACGGCTGGTACTTCGACATCAACGACGGCAACATGTACGTTTTCGTGCCCAGCCGCGACGCCTTCGAACCCCTCACCCTGGAGCTGGCGACCGAGCTGCAATCCTCATGACCGGCGCGCCGGCCTTGCGACCGCGAAGACGGTTATGCCCTTTCCTGGCGGCGTTCGCCCAGCCAACCGCCGGCGACGCCGGACGCGAAGGGAATCAGGCCGCCGACGACCAAGTTGCCGAGGGTGAACGTGCCGGACAGTATGAGGCCGATAAGCACCGCGATGGCGGCCGAAATACCGGGCTCTAGGATCGTCCGCCCCGCCGATTTGAGCCCGACGATGAAGCCGCCGATCAGAAAGCCGAGCACATTGAGAAACGCGATCATCATCAATTGCCCGCTGCTCAGCTGAATGCTAGCGACGTCGCCCGGCTCCGTCATGCCCTGAAGTTGAGGACCAAGGACCAAGCCGACAATGATTCCGGCGACGATGTTGAGGGCAAGCATGATTAAGACGCCGATTCCGATCCACTTCCAATCCAAGGACCCCATCATGACCTCCGTTGTGTTCGCCCGCGAGTTGACGTTTACGGACATGTTCTTGACATCGTTTCATCGCCCTGTCGAGGGACGCCGGCGCTTTCGTGGCCCAGTGCCTGGAGCCCGGCTGGACCACGGTCGATGAACGGGCGCCGTGAGGTGCGTTCCCGGCAAACGCTCGCGAGCGCGGTCGTGCTGGCCCTCGCCATCGCCGCCGCCGGATGGTGGATCGGCGGGGGGCTGGTCGCCATACGGACGGGCGACCGGTCCGTCACGGTCAAGGGCCTGTCGGAACAGGACGTCCGCGCCGATCTGGCGATCTGGCCGTTGCGGTTCGTTGCCACCGGCAACGATCTGGCGGTCGCACAGGCCAAACTGTCGGGAGACGCCGGTACGGTGCGTGCCTTTCTGATCGAGGCAGGGCTGGAGCCGGGCGAAATCGAGCTGCGAAGCCTGGAGGTTACCGACCTTCTCGCCCAGGCATACCGCTCCGGTCCGGTCGACAGCCGCTTCATCGTCGCCCAGACCCTGGTGGCGCGATCGACGGACGTGGACCGGGTGGCGTCCGCCAGCCAGCGTGTCGGCGCTCTGGTCGATGCGGGGGTCGTGCTCGGCGGGCAGAACAGCGGCGCCCAGGGTCCGTATTATCTGTTTACGCGGATCAACGATGTGAAAGCGGCGATGATCGCCGACGCCACCCAGAAGGCACGCGAGACGGCGCAGCAGTTCGCCGACGATGCGGACAGCTCGATCGCCGGCATTCGCCGGGCCCAGCAGGGCGTGTTCCAGATTCTGCCCCGCGACACGGCACCGGGATTTCAGGAGGAGACGCAAATTGAAAAGACGCTGCGCGTGGTCACGACGATCGACTACGCGCTGGACGATTAGGCGAGCGACGGGCTGGCTTCAAACACCTGGAGCATGTCGTCGACGCCAAGAATGGGCGTAACGTCGTTGACGTTCAGGTCGGTCCAACCGCGGAACAGCGTCGCAACCGCGGCGGCGTCCGGTGCGTCGAAGATAACCCATCCTTCCAGCTGCGTAACGGACAGCCAGGCCCCGAGGACCTTTATGTCCGACGGCTCGCCGATGCGCGCCTCCTTGAGCCGCCGCAGATTTTCGTCGCGGTTTTTGGGCTCGATCACACAGTGCAGCATGAACAGCATGGATGTCCTCCCTTGAGCCGGCGTTGCTGCACGGTCGGCAATCACGCCGCGGGCGATTTCCCCGGAGGCTGGCCACCGTAAAAAAGCACCTGTGCCTTTTCCAGCGTCACCAGGCCGCTGTCCATCATTGCATCGACGGTCGGCAGAAAGGCGTCGATCTTCGCCTTCGTATCGACGATTTCGACGACAAGCGGTAGGTTCTCGGAAAGGCGCAGAATCTTCGCGGTTCGGATGTGGCTGGAGTGGCCATAGCCGAGCACGCCGCGCAGCACGGTAGCACCTGCCAGCCCCGCCTCCCGCGCCGTGAGCACCAGCGCTTCATAGAGCGGTTTGTGATGATGGCGGTCCTGTTCGGTGATGAAGATGCGCAGCAGCACCGCCTCTTCCGGCAGTTCGACCATTAAGGCCCCTCCCACTGATTCAAGGCCGCCGCCGCGACGTGGCCGGCGGCGACCGCGACAAGACACAGCGCCACGGATGCGGCGATGTTGCCGAAGGCCGCCGGCCATTCGCCATCGCGCACTAGGTTAAGCGTCTGAAGACTGAAGGACGAAAAGGTCGTAAAGCCGCCGCACATGCCGAGCATGAGAAACTGCCGCGCCGCCGATGGCACCATCAGCCGGCCGTCGGGGCCGCTGATGGTGGCGATGAAACCGATGATGAACGAACCGACGACGTTGACGGCAATGGTGCCCCAGGGGAACGTTTCGCCGAAGCGCTCGGCGACGAAACCCGAGCACCAGTACCGCGCCATCCCGCCGAGCGCGCTGCCGATGCCAATCCAGAAATAGACGATCATTCAGCCTTATTAGCACACGCGGCGGCAAAATCATGCCGCGCGGTTTGTCACGTCAACGGTCAACCGGAACCGCCGTACCGGCGGGGCCGCCGCGCGACGACCCTAGTGCAGGTCGCTCCGCCGCATGTGAGCATTGCAGCCGTTGGGGCACTTCCAGTAACCGGCGCGGAGATGACCTTCGCTATCGGGCGTCGGCATGAACGCCTCGCCGCACGACATACAGCGCAGCCAGACATTTTGCGCATCGATGATGGTGACGCCAAGCTGCGCCAAGTCCCGATGCGACGGTAGGTTGGATTGAATTTTCTGCATCGTCTCCTGCCTTTCGCGGCCGACGACGGGCCACCGCATAGTGTCGCAATCCAATATGATTGATTACCAATCCACGATAAACAACCAGGAATTTCGCATGGCCGTATGGTGAGACGGCATGGAGACGGCGCCGCACCGTGGCACGGCGGCCGCGACGTTTTACCCGCTGGGGTTCGGCGTCGGCTCCGCGGCGGCGTCCAACGGGCCCTCGCCGATCAACCGGCGCACGAACTGGATGTGCAAGCGCAGCTGAAAAAGCTGCTCCGCGTAGCCCAAGGGCACCTTCAATGCCCCCACTTCCTCCTGGAGCGCATCCAGCGTCGCCACCGCGCGGGCCTTGGCCGCGTCCGAGGCGTCGCCCCGCGCCGCCGCCTCGGTCTCGCGGACGTTCTGATACCACTTATAAATCCGCCGGCGGACGCGCCATTGATAGAGCGGCGGCGCGACCCGCAACAACGGCAGCAGCAACGTGAGCAGCGGGATGAGCAACACCAGTAGGCGCTGGACCAGATTGGCGGCCCAAAACGGCAGGTAGCGCTGGAGAAAGCCGGGTCCGCGCTGAAAATAGCGCTCGGCCTCGGTGCTGAGCGGGAAATCGACGTAACGCGTCGATGGAAACTCGCCGGGCTCCGAGAACAGCCCGCCGCCGCCGTGGATGCGTCGCGCCGCCTGCAGAAGCAGAGACTGGATCGCCGGGTGCAGGTCATCGCGGGCGAGCAGATTGGCGGTCGTCGCCAGCAGCGTCACCGGTTCGGGCGGTATGTTTTCCGTCAGATCGATTGCCCCTTCGGGCAGCGTCACGACAGCAAGGAAGGAGTACAGGCGGGAGAAGGTTTCGGCGCGCCGGAACGGCACCAGGGCAATCCCCGGCGCCATCATCAAATCGCGAATAACGGGTGAACTCTCGCCGCCGACATAGAGCGCCGCGTCCACGTCGCCGGCGATGAGGGCTTGGGCGGCGTCGGCCCCGCCGAAAGGGACGCGCTCAACGACGTCGGGGCCATAGCCGAGCGCCGACAGCAGATCCACGGCCAGCGCTCCGGTGCCGCTGCCGGGTATGCCGATGGCCATGCGAATGCCCTTGAGATCGAGTGTCGAAGCGATGGCGGTGTCGGCGCGGACGAACAGCCAGACCGGCTCGGGGTAAAGGCTGGCCAGCGACACGATGCTGGTTTGGTGGCTATCGTCACCGATGCCGCCCTGGACAAAAGCGACGTCGACGGGATCCTCCTCCCGCGCCAGGAGTGCGATGTTGGTGAGCGAGCCCTCGGTTTCAATCAGCCGCACATCGACGCCGTCGACGGCGAGTGCGGTTTTATAGTGCTCGCCGAATACCGCGTACGCCCCGCCTGCCGCCCCGGTCGCCATGGTGATCGACGATGGCGGCGCCGGTCGGATGAAGTAGGCGGCGACCGCAAAGCCGACGATGACAAGGACGGCGAGCGGCGCGTAGACCTTTGCGGCGTCCCCCATGGCGACATGTGCTCCCCATCACATGGACCCGTCAGCCGGTTGACGGCGGCAACGAGAATACCCCCTCGCCGGCCGCACTGCAGCGGAGCGCTTCGGTCAGTCGGCCTCGTACATATGCTCCTGAAGGTAGTTCTGCAGTCCAACGTGCTCGATGCGCGTTTCCTGCGTTTCAATCCAGTCGATGTGCTCCTCGGTTTCGTCGAGGATGTGATTGAGGATCTCGCGGGACACGAAGTCACGCGCGCCCTCGCAGATGGCGATGGCGTGTTTCAGGCAGCCCTGGTTGTTGGTCTCGGCGCCCAGGTCGCTCCGGAGAATTTCCGGAACGTTCTCGCCGATCCGCAACTTGCCGAGGTCCTGAAGGTTGGGATGCCCGTCAAGCATCAGGATTCGCTGGATGAGCTGATCGGCATGCTTCATCTCACCGATCGATTCTTCGTATTCCTTCTGCGCCAGCCGTTCATGACCCCAGTTCTTGAGAATACGGGCATGCAGAAAGTATTGATTAATCGCCGTTAATTCGTTCTTGAGAATCGAGTTGAGTTGTTTCAGGACCTCTGCGTCACCCTTCACATCCCGTCTCCCTTGCCAGCGTTGATGCCGAAGTGGTCGGCGACGATCGTTTCAGCCCATACCGATGCGGCACCAAATTACGTGTCCTAAGCGGCATCGTACCAATTGACAATGCTTCTCATTCTTAGTAGCAACACGGGTGAGTGTTCGATGCGGCAGCTTAGGTTCGACGATGATCATATGCAACTGCAATGCGTTGACGGAAAGCCACGTCAAAGCGGCCGTTGACGCCGGTGCACGCAGGTGGTCGGGCGTCCATGCCTACCACGGATGCGAGGTGCAGTGCGGTTCCTGCGGGGTCGAAATTACCGACTGTATCGCGGCGCGCCGCAAGGAAACGTCAGCCCTACAGGACGCATCGGCGTTCTTCGCGGCGGCCGTTTTTTCGGAGGCATAGGGTCCCCTCCCCCTCGCAACCGTTTTCGCCTTAACAACGCTCGCGGCCGATCACCCCGTGGTGTGCTGCAACGGCGGCACCACCAGAACGGGGCAGGTAATCCGGCCGATGACCTCCTTCGCCATGTTGCCGAAGAAGAGGTCCGACAGCGCGCTCGGCTCGTGCGAGCCGATGATCACCAGATCGATGTGGAGACGATCCACCTCCGACAGCAGCGTTTCGACGAACGCGCCTTCGATCAGAAGCGCCTCCGCCGCGCAGCCCTGTTGCTCAAGGTGGGTCGCCACCTCCTGAACCGCTTTATGCTTGCCCCGCAGTTTCTCGGCCAGCAGCTTGCGGTCGTACTCCCAGCCGATCGGGTTTTCCTCATCGACATCCAGGTCCGATGCGGTCTTCGGATAGCCGACGAGATCGGCCTGAGGTGCGGCAATATGAACGACGAAGACCTTCGACTTGAACGCCGCGGCATAGGCGAGCGCGGCCCGCGAGAGGTCCTCGACACCGTCGTCGAGGTTCGTGGCGAGAAGGATGTTTTTCAACGTCATGGCGGCGCGCCAATAAGATGTGGTGAGACTGATATGACGGTCATCCACCCATGAGACCGGAGGGAGAGTGTAAACCAATTTTGGGGGTTGCGGAGCACTGATCGAGGCTGCCCGACACGATTGCGCCGCCCGAACAGGCTGGCGACCCCAACGGGGTTCGAACCCGTGTTCCCACCTTGAAAGGGTGGTGTCCTAGGCCTCTAGACGATGGGGTCGGTGGACAGTCTGGTAATCGTCGCGGCCGGCAAAATCAAGGCCGCTGCAACGCCGGCCGCGCTACGGCGGGTCGGCGGACCGGCCGGTTTTGATCTTTCACGGCTCCAAACCCCGTGCTAGCTTCCGGCCGTCGGTAGGCGCCAACGTGCTTTCGGGTGGTTGTCGCCACGTCGGCGACAGCCCCGGGAGGCCTCCGGGACCAACACATGAAATCAACTGGGGAGTGGAGACAGCAAGCAATGTTGAGCGGTAAAGTCCTCGTCGCCCAGGGCGGCGGTCCCACCGCGGTGATCAATGAGTCCATGGTCGGCGCAGTTATCGAGTCCCGCAAGATCCCGACCGTCGAGCGCGTCTACGGCGCCTATCACGGCGTCAGCGGCATCGTCAACGAGGACTTCATCGACCTCACGCGGGAAACCAGGCAGAACCTGGAGATGGTCGGCAACACGCCGTGCTCGGCGCTGGGTTCTACCCGCGACAAGCCGGATGTGAAGTACACCGCCGAGATCTTCAAGGTGCTGCGCGCGCACGAAATCGAGACGTTCTTCTACATCGGCGGAAACGACTCCTCGGACACGCTGCGCATTCTGAAGGAGCAAGCGCATGGGGCGGACTATCCGCTGACCTGCGTCCACATCCCGAAGACGATCGACAACGATCTGATGATCAACGATCACACGCCGGGATATCCCTCGGCAGCGCGGTTCGTCGCGCTGGCGTTCGCCGGCGCCAATCTGGACAACCGGGCGCTGCCCGGCGTTTACGTCGCGGTCGTGATGGGGCGCCACGCCGGCTTTCTCACCGCCGCCTCGGCGCTTGGCCGCAAGTACGCCGATGACGGCCCGCACCTGATCTACGTGCCCGAGCGAGTCTTCGATTTGGAAAAGTTCGCCAAGGACGTGCGCGAGATCTACAACAAACACGGCCGCTGCATCGTCGCCGTTTCCGAGGGCATTCATGACGCATCCGGCGAGCCCATCGCCACCAAGCTGGCGAAGAAGGTCGAGCGCGACGCGCACGGTAACGTCCAGCTCTCAGGCACCGGCGCCCTCGCCGACCTATTGACCGACTACATCAAGGCCAATACCAACATCACCCGCGTTCGCGGCGATACGTTCGGTTATCTTCAGCGTTCATTCCTTGGCGTCGTCTCCGACGTCGATCAGCGAGAGGCCCGCGAGGTCGGCGAGACAGCCGTCAAGTACGCGCACTTCGGGGACACGGAGGGCAACCATTCGGGTTCGGTCACCATCCACCGCACAGGCTTCTATTCGGTGGAGTACCAGTTGAGCCCGCTTGAGGAAATTGCCGGTAAGACCTTCGTCATGCCCGACGAATTCATCGACGCAAGCGGCACCAACGTTACCGACAAGTTTTTGTTGTACTTGCGGCCGCTGCTGGGCTCCGGCATGCCGGAGATTTCGCGTCTGCGCCTCAACAAGGTGCCGAAGGTTCTCAACACCGGTTAATCAGTCGACCGATCCGATGCTTGGGGGCGCGGTCCACGTAACGGGCCGCGCCCCCGATTGATTTCGGAACGGTTTCAGCCGCCGGTGCTCCCCGCTAACACCGCGTCGTCGAGGAGGAGTTCGGTACGTCCGCGTCCGCGCGCGGCGCCCTTAAACCGCAACCGCCCGACGATATGAAACGCCCGCCCGGCGTGGCCGAGAAGCGCTTGGCCGAGCGGCATGGTGGCGGAGCGAAAGGTGATCGCCGCCAGCGTATTGCCCCGGTTGTCGGCAAACGTGCAGCGAACATGATCGCCGCCGACGATGGCGGCGTTGGCGACAATCACATTGGCGAACGCGAAGCGCGGCTCGGGATTGCCGATCCCGAACGGCTGGGCGGCTTCAAGCGTTTGGGCGAGTCCGTTGCAGGCGCCGGCGAGAGCGAGCGCGCCGTCCACCGTCAAACCTGGTGCCGGCGCACGTTCCCGGGCGGCCTCGCGAAGATGGTCGATAAGAAAACGGTGCAGGGCCGAGATGCGGTCGCGGGCGACCGTAAAGCCGGCCGCCATAGCGTGCCCGCCGCCCTTGATCAGAAGCCCCGCCCGAGCGGCGGCGTTGACAGCGGCGCCCAAGTCGACGCCGGGGACGGAGCGACCCGACGCGACCGCCTGGTCGTCCGAGGCACTGAGGACGATCACCGGGCGGTGAAACCGCTCCAGCAGGCGGCTGGCGACGATGCCGACGACGCCCGGATGCCAACCCTCGCCGACCGCCCAGACGAGCCGGTCGTCGCCATCGCCGCCAGGGGCCGAAAGACGCTCCAGCGCGCTCTCCAGCACCGCGCGCTCGATGTCCTGGCGTTCGCGGTTCCAGGTGTCGAGGCAGCGGGCAAGGCGCGCCGCTTCGATCGGATCGTCGTTGGCCAGCAGCAGGGCGCCGGTATCGGCGCGCCCCACCCGACCGCCTGCGTTGATGCGTGGGCCGAAGACGAAGCCGAGATGATAGGTGCCCAGCTTCTCATCGACGCGGGCAATGTCGGCGAGCGCGCGCAGCCCGGCGTTGCTTCGCCTCGCCATCACCTTCAGGCCCTGGACGACGAACGCCCGGTTGACGCCGATGAGCGGCGTCATGTCGCACACCGTGCCAAGGGCGACCAGATCCAGCCATTGGCGAAGGTCCGGCTCGCGCCGGCCACTGGTCCGGTACCAGCCGGCACCGCGAAGCCTTCGGTTCACCGCCACGGCGAGGAGAAAGGCGACGCCGACGGCCGCCAGATGACCGAGGCCCGAGTCGTCGTCCAGCCGATTGGGGTTGATCACCGCCACCGCCTCCGGCATTTCCTGGCCGCCCTGGTGATGGTCGACGACGATGACGTCGAGCCCAGCGGCACGCGCGGCGGCCAGCGGCACGAATGCCGATATGCCGCAGTCGACGGTGATGACGACCGTATGGCCCTCCTCGCGCAGGCGCTCGAAGGCAGCGACACTAGGGCCGTAGCCCTCGGTCAGCCGGTCGGGGACATAAACGCGGAGATCGACCCCTAGGGCGGCAAAGAAACGCTTGAGGAGCGCGGCCGACGTGGCGCCGTCGACGTCGTAATCGGCGAGCACGGCGATCCGTTCCCCGTCGCGAACCGCCGTCGCCAGACGCGCCGCGCCGGTCTCCATATCCTTGAGCCGGGCGGGATCGGGCAGCAGGTCACGAAGGGTCGGGCGCAGGAAGGTTTCGGTGTCGTCGAGACCCAGACCCCGGCCGACGAGGACGCGGGCGAGCGCTTCCGACACGTCGAAGCGCTGCACCAGGGAAAGGATCGTCCGCTCGTCGGCGGCGCGCAAATCCCAGCGCCGACCGGTCAGCGATCGTTCAACGGAAAGGAACGCCGTCTCCGAGGCGTCGGCGGCGTGCGGAGCGAGCGTCGCCAGAGCCCCGCTCACGGCCGACCCAAGCATTCCGTGGGCATTTGGGTCGACGGAGGACACCGGATATTGTGGTCTGCAGTCATGCGCTCAGGGAACGAGACGGCGCTTCGGAACGCAAGCATTGTTGCCCCCCCAGTGGCGCGGAACGACAGGTGCCCTCCGACAGCATGCCCGGCCACGGAGAAACGCCCGGTCGGAGCCTGGAAAAGACGTTCGACGGCGACGCTAGAACGGCTCGATGCGAATCATCCGCGGTGGTTCGGTGGATGCCGCGAGCGCGGTGATCTGGTCGAGGGAGCGAATCATCCCCTCCTCCTCGACCTCGTGCGTCGTCATCACCACCGGCACCGCCTCGCCCGGTGCGCGGGCGCGCTGCAGCACTGCCTCCATGGACACGTTGTTGTCGCGCAGAATGGCGGCGATGTCGGCGAACACGCCCGGCCGGTCGACGACCATCAAGCGCACATAGTAGGCGCCGCGGTGACGTCTCATGGCCACGGCGGGCATGGGATCGAGCTGGCCAACCGGCATGCCGAACGGGTACTGCCAGCGACCGAGCGCGATATCGACGATGTCGGCAACCACCGCCGATGCGGTCGGCCGCTCGCCGGCGCCGCGACCCACCTGAACCAGCGTGTCGACGAAATCGCCATCGCACACAACGGCGTTGAGGACCCCTTCTACGTGGGCGATGGGCGTGTCGGCGGCGACCATGCAGGGGTGAACACGGCGCTCGACCCCGGCCTCGGTCAGCGTGGCGATGCCGAGCAGCTTGATCCGGTAGCCCAGTTCCTCGGCGAAGGCGATGTCGACGGGGGAGATATGCCGGATGCCCTCGACGTGAACGGCGGCGAAGTCGAGGGAGCAGCCGAACGCGACGGTGGCGAGGATGGCGAGCTTGTGAGCGGAATCGACACCATCGACGTCGAAGGCGGGATCAGCCTCGGCATAGCCGAGCGCCTGTGCCTCGGCGAGAACCGTCGCGAAGTCCCGTCCGCTGTCGCGCATCGCACTAAGGATATAGTTGCAGGTGCCATTGAGGATGCCGTAGACGCGCCGGCGGTCGTTGCCCACCAGCCCCTCGCGGATCGATTTGAGAACGGGAATGCCGCCGGCGACCGCCGCCTCGAAGGCGAGCGCGACGCGGCGCTTTTCGGCGGCCGCCGCAAGCGCTGCGCCGTGGTGAGCGATGAGCGCCTTGTTCGCGGTGACGACGTGACGGCCGGCATCGATCGCCCGTTCGCACACCACCCGAGCCGGCCCGTCGGCGCCGCCGATCAGCTCGACGATCACGTCGGCATCGACAGCGTCCGCCATTGCCATTGCGTCGTCGTACCAGACCAGATCGTCGAGATCGACATCGCGGGCGCGGCGGTCCGGGTCGGCGACGGCGACGAGGTCGATGGGACGGCCGATGCGCTGCGCGATGCGAACACGGTGCGCCTGAAGCAGCTTTACGGTGCCGACGCCGACGGTGCCGAGGCCGGCAACGGCGACCCGCAGAGGCGATGTCACGTCGGAAGATCCGCGTGATCGGGAGTTGACGTTAACGGGTCCGCCGGCTTCGGCGCCGGTGCCGTGCTTTCGGAGACGTTTCCGACGTCGAGGGCGTTGTCGTATCGGCCGAGAAACGTTTTGATGTTGCGGACCGCCTGGCGGATGCGCTGGCGGTTCTCGACCAGCGCGATGCGCACATGACCGTCGCCGTGCTCACCGAAGCCGATACCGGGCGCGACCGCGACCCGCGCGTCCCGCATCAGAAGCTTCGAGAACTCAAGCGAGCCGAGATGCCGGAAGGCGGGCGGTATCGGCGCCCAGGCGAACATCGTCGCTTTCGGCGCCGGAACGTCCCAGCCAGCGGCGTGCAGACCGCTGATCAGGACGTCGCGCCGCTTGCGGTAGCGCTCACGCGTCTCCTCCACGCACGTCTGCGGCCCGTTGAGAGCCGCCGCGGCGGCCACCTGCACCGGCGTGAAGGCGCCGTAGTCCAGGTACGATTTGACCCGCGCCAGCGCGGCGATGAGCTTGGCGTTGCCACAGGCAAAACCGATTCGCCAGCCGGGCATGGAATAGGTCTTGCTCATCGACGTGAACTCGACCGCGATGTCCCTGGCGCCCGGTACCTGGAGGATCGACGGCGGCGGCGAGGTGTCGAAGTAGATCTCCGCATACGCCAGATCGGACATGATGTAGATGTCGTGGTGACGGCAGAAGTCGACCACCTGGCCGTAGAAATCCAGATCGACCAGCTCGGCGGTGGGATTGTTCGGGTAATTGAGTACGATGGCCGTCGGTTTCGGCACGCTGTGCTGAACCGCGCGCTCAAGCGCGGCGAGAAAGCTGCCGTCCGGAATAACCGGGATGTTGCGCACCGCGGCGCCGGCGATGACGAACCCGAACTGGTGAATGGGGTAGCTGGGGTTCGGGACCAGAATAACGTCGCCGGGACTGGAGACCGCGTGGGACAGATTGGCGAGCCCCTCCTTAGAGCCTAGCGTCACCACCGCCTCGGTCTCCGGGTCGATCTCGACGCCGAACCGGCGCCCGTAATAGGCGGCAATGGCTCGGCGCAACCCCTTGATGCCGCGGGACTCGGAATACCGATGGGTCCGCGGGTCCTGAACGGTTTCGGTCAGCTTGTCGACGATGTGCTGCGGGGTCGGGAAGTCCGGATTGCCCATCCCGAAGTCGATGATGTCGTCACCGGCGGCGCGCGCCCGCGCCTTCATCGCGTTGACGGCGGCGAACACGTAAGGCGGCAATCGGCGTATCGCGAAAAACTCGTTGTTCATGCTTTCACCTGCAGATGACGGCGGACACAGGCGCCTGCCGTCGGGCTCGGGTTAACTCGACTGTCCCGGAGCAGCCTGCACCCTCTCTGATCTCGGGCGTTTTCTCAATCCTGATTACCGGTTCGATTGCTGGCCCGATTTCCCGGCGACACCATTTTCGGTGGCCGCCGGCTTTGGCAGCGGCGCTGCGAGAGCACCGCCTTCTTCATCCTGACTGCCCTGCCGATCGGCGGTCAACGACTTCTCGAGGCTCTCCCATGCCTCCGGCGGCGTTGTTTCCGGGACGGGCGGAAACTCACCGAGCTTCGGAAACGGCCTATCTTCACCCTGAATGTCGGCGACGCATCCGGCCATGGCCGCCGCACACAGGACGGCGCAGAACACCATCATCGCACGACAAAAAGTCACCCGGAACGGCTCGAAACGGCACCGCCACGCTTGCGTGTGCGGTGCAACAAACTGCAAATGACTTCGAACTTCAACCATTGCTCCACCCGGCGGTCCCGGATATAACCACTCCTTCGAGGGACCTTCATAATGTCCAATACGGATGCATGTGCACGTCAGCGGTGACCAGCGGCCCAGCCGTTGGGAAACCAGCGTGGCTCGCAGGGATGATAAGGGATTAATTCATGGCCGATCAACAAGGCACGGAAGTGCAAACGCCGGACTTCGCCGAAATGTCGAAGTCGTTCAGCGAAATCGCCGAACGCAGCCAGCGTTTGCTGGTTGACTGGCTGTCCAAGAACGAGTTTGGGTCGCAGCAGGGTCAAGTCTCCGACCCACTCAGCATTGGTAAGACGTTCCTCGATTTGACACAAAAAATGATGGCCGATCCGGCCAAGGTCGTTCAGGCCCAGATGTCGCTATGGCAGGACTATCTGGCGTTGTGGCAGAACACCTCAAGCCGCATGCTGGGCCAGGACCCGAAGGCCGTCATCGAACCCGATCGGGCCGACAAGCGGTTCAAAGACGAAGCCTGGGAAGAAAACGACGTCTTTAATTATATCAAGCAATCCTACCTGCTGACGTCGCGTTGGATGACGCAGACGGTGAATGACGTCGATGGGCTTGACGAGCGGACGCGCGAGAAGGTCGACTTCTACACTCGGCAGTTCATCAGCGCGCTGTCGCCGACGAATTTCGCGCTAACCAATCCGGAGGTGATTCGCGCCACCATCGAAACGCGCGGCGAAAACCTCATCAATGGCCTGAAAAATCTGTTGCGCGACTTGGAACGCGGCAAGGGCACCATCCGGATCAGCCAGACCGACTATGACAAGTTCGTCATCGGCAAGAACATCGCCACCACGCCGGGCAAGGTGATCTTCCGCAACGAAATGATGGAGGTGATCCAGTACGATCCGGCAACGGAGCAGGTGGTGAAGCGGCCGCTGCTGTTCGTTCCGGCCTGGATCAACAAGTTTTACATCGTCGACCTGCGCGAGAAGAATTCCTGGGTCAAATGGGCCGTCGACCAGGGACACACGGTGTTCATGATCTCCTGGGTCAACCCGACCGAGGATCTCGCCAAGAAATCCTTCGAAGACTACGTGCTGCAAGGCACGGCCACGGCGCTGGATGTCGTCGAGCAGGCGACCGGCGAGAAGGAAGTCAACGCCGTCGGCTATTGCATCGGCGGCACGCTGCTTGCCTCGACCCTCGCCTACCTGAGCACCAAGGGCGACAGCCGCATCAAGACGGGCACCTTTTTCACCACCATGCTCGACTTCTCGCAGCCCGGCGAGCTCGGCGTGTTCATCGACGAGGCGACGATCTCCTATCTTGAGGAGAAAATGGCCGATCGCGGTTACCTCGATGCGTCGGAGATGGCGACGACGTTCAACATGCTGCGGGAGAACGATCTGATCTGGTCGTTCGTGGTCAACAATTATCTCCTCGGCAACGATCCGTTCCCGTTCGACCTGTTGTACTGGAATTCGGACTCCACCCGGATGCCGTACGCCATGCACAGTTTCTATCTGCGCAACTTCTATCAGAAGAACAAGCTGATCGAGCCGGGCGGCATCTCGCTGGGCGGCGAGCCGATCGACCTGCGGAAGATCAAGGTTCCGACCTATTTCGTGTCGGCGCGCGAGGATCACATCGCGCCGTGGAAGTCGACCTACCGCGGCACCCAGATCCTGAGCGGCCAGAACCGCTTCACGCTGGCCGCATCGGGCCACATCGCCGGCGTGATCAATCCGCCGGCGGCACAGAAGTATTGCTTCTGGGTCAATCCGAAAACGCCGGAGAACCCGGACGAGTGGCTCGCCGGCTCGTCGGAGAAGAAGGGCTCCTGGTGGCCGGATTGGGACGCGTGGGTGAAAAAGCTTTCCGGCGGCGAGATGGTGCCGGCCCGCACGCCGGGCAGCGGCAAGCTTAAGGCGATCGACGATGCGCCGGGACCGTATGTGGCCATGAAGGCTTGACGGCAGCCGGATCCGTTGGGCGGGCGTAGCCAACGCTCCCTTTTTACGTTGCGTGTGATGGCCGCTCCCTTAACCGGAGCGGCCATTTCTGCATCAGCCCGGCCGGCGAGCGCCATCCAGGAGCTGAACGGCCGCCGAGTGCGGATCAAGCTCACCGCCGACCGCGCGGTCAAGCAGGCGGTCGAGAGTCTCGCGGCCGCCTTGCATCACTCGTTCGCGGATGATCTCCTCCGCCGCCTTCAGGATGCGCATCTCGGCGATGTGCCGCCGCCGCGCCGCCAGTTCGCCGCTGTCGCGAAGGTGGGCGCGATGGGCGGTGAGCGTCTCGATCAGTGTGTCCATGCCCTTGCCGCTTTGCGCACTGGTGGCGATTACCGGGACCTTCCACATTGATTGTCCGCCGGCGCCGGTAGCACCGAGGTGCAGCATGCCTTTCAGATCAGCGACGGTTTCGGAAGCCTCCGGCTTGTCGCACTTACTGACCACGTGGATGTCGGCAATTTCCAGTACACCGGCCTTGATAGCCTGGATTTCATCGCCGAGACCGGGGGCGGACACGACGACGATGGAATGCGCGGCCTGGATGATGTCGACCTCGTCCTGTCCGACACCGACGGTTTCGATGAGCACGATGTCGTAGCCCGCGGCATCCAGCACGTCGACCACGTCATGAGTGGCGCGCGCCAGCCCGCCCAGCGCGCCGCGCGTCGCCATGCTGCGGATAAAAATGCCGGGGTCGCCGGACAGCTCCAGCATGCGGACGCGATCACCGAGAATGGCGCCTCCGGAGAACGGGCTGGAGGGGTCGACGGCGACGATGCCGACACGGTAATCCGCCGCCCGCAGCCGTTGCGCCAGCGCGCGGACCATCGTCGACTTGCCGCTGCCGGGAACGCCGGTCAGTCCGACGATGTGGGCGCGCCCGGCGTAGCGGTGCACCTCGGCGATGAGCGCGCGGCTTACGTCGCCGGTCGTTTCGGCGTGGGTCATCATGCGGGCGACACTCTTGCGCTTACCCGCCAGAACCTCGGCCACCAGGGGAGAAAGGTCGACGGCCGCGCCGCTGCCGGGCTCAGGCACGTGCCGCGTCCGCCGGGGCCGTCGTCCCAAGGCCAAGGTACTCCTGACCGAGGTCGACATAGCGCGGCCCGGTGATCGCCATCCGCCGGCGGTCGGCATCCTTCAAGTCGCGAAGGTAGCGGGCCGGCGACCCGGCCCAAAGCTGTCCGCTGCCGATCCGTTTGCCGGGGGTAAGCAACGCACCCGCCGCGAGCATGGCGCCCGCCTCAATGACACAGTCGTCCATGATCGTCGCGTGCATGCCGATAAAACAGCCGTCTTCGAGGGTGGCCGCATGGATCAGCACCATGTGACCGATGGTGACGTCGTCACCGATGTACGTGCCGCTGCCGTCCTTCGACACGTGCAGCACGCTGCCGTCCTGGAAATTGGTCCGCTTGCCGATGCGGACCTCGTTGACGTCGCCGCGAATGACGCAGCCAAACCACACGCTGGATTGCTCTTCGATCACGACATCGCCGATGACAGCGGCCGTCGGGGCGACAAAGGCGTTAGCGGCAATCTGCGGCATGACGCCGCGATAGGGTAGGATCGTCCCCTGCATTTGTTGTTCTCTCCATCCTTTGCATATTCCGGCATCGACCGGCTTGGCGCTCGGAGCCGCTTTCTTCCCCTTATCGGATCAGGGGACTCAGCTCCTTGAACTCAGGCGTACCGGCGCGGCCGAGCCATTCGAAAAGCACCATCTCGGTAGTGACGATCTCCGCCCCCATGGCGCGCATCCTCTCGATCCCGGAGCGGTAGTTTTCTTCCGTTCGGGACGACACGGCATCGGCGACGACGAACACGTCCGTTCCGGTGCGTAACAGATCACCGACGGTTTGAAGAACACACACGTGCGCTTCCATGCCGGCGATGACGGCCTGTGCGCGGCCAAGCTTGTGAAAGGCCTCGGCATACGTGGCATCTCCGAGACAGGAGAAGTGCATTTTTTCGAGCGTCCGCGCACCGTCGATCAGCGGCGCCAGGTCCTCGACGGTATGGCCGAGGCCGCGCGGATACTGCTCCGAAACCAGGGTAGGAACGTCTAGCCGCCGGGCGGCCTTCAACAATGTTTGTGCGTTACCGATCAGGGCGTTATGAGCCATTACGTGCGGCGCGAGCCGCTCCTGGATATCGACAATGAGAAGGCTGGATGTGTGGGCGTTGATGAGCATGTTTGACTCGCTGGCTGCTGTCCCGAGGCTATCCGAGGAGGTATATCCGGTTCAACCGGCTGCCTCGTCCTTAGATTGTCATTGCAGCGAACATTGACACCGGGCGCATCTAACCTATCATCCGTGCCATGGATCGTATCGCCCGACAAAAAGGACGGTTTCGGGCTCTTTAATGACTTTCTCCGATCTGCAGCTTAGTGAGGGTGTCCTCCGCGCCATATCCGATGCCGGATATACGACGCCGACACCGATCCAGACACAAGCAATCCCGGCGATCCTGATGGGCCGGGACCTGGTGGGGTGCGCGCAGACGGGAACGGGCAAGACGGCAGGGTTCACGCTGCCGATGATCGACATTCTGGACGCCGGCCGTGCAAAGGCGCGGATGCCCCGCTCGCTGATCCTGGAACCCACGCGCGAGCTGGCGGCGCAGGTGGCGGAAGCCTTCGACACGTATGGCAAGTATCACACGTTGAACCACGCGCTCGTCATCGGCGGCGAGTCCATGGCCGATCAGCTTCGCATTCTCGATAAGGGCGTCGACGTGCTGATCGCCACGCCGGGACGCCTGCTCGACGTTTTCGACCGCGGGCGGCTTCTTCTCAACGACGTCCGCATTCTGGTTATCGACGAAGCCGACCGCATGCTCGACATGGGCTTCATTCCCGACGTCGAGCGGATCATCTCGCTGGTGTCGCGCAACCGCCAGACGCTGCTGTTCTCCGCCACCATGCCGCCGGCGATCCGCCGCCTCGCCGATGCCTTCCTCAGCAATCCCAAGGAAATTACCGTCGCACGTCCCTCCTCCCCGGCCGAGACCGTGGACCAGGCGCTTGTCGTTCTGGCCGAAGACGGTGGCCGCGGCGGAACGTCGCTCCACGGCGAAAAGCGTGCTGCGCTCCGGCGTCTTATCGATCTGGAGGAACCGCGCAACGCGTTGATTTTCTGCAATCGTAAACGCGATGTCGGTGTCGTTCAACGCTCGCTCGTTCGCCACGGATACGGCGCTGACATGCTGCACGGCGATATGGTGCAGTCTGCCCGCATGGACGTGCTCGAACGGTTCAAGCGTGGTGAGGTGCGCCTGCTGGTGTGCAGCGACGTGGCAGCCCGCGGTCTCGATATCGAGGATCTGAGCCACGTCTTCAATTTTGACGTTCCCATCAACGCCGAGGATTACGTGCATCGCATCGGCCGGACTGGCCGCGCCGGACGCGCCGGCCGTTCGGTCACCATTGCCATGCCCGAGGACGGCGCCCTGATCAACGACATCGAAAACCTGATCGGACGGGCGATTGCCGTTATCACCGTCGACGGTATCGAGACCGGCGAATTGGAGCGACAGCCTGTTCGCGGTCGCCGCCGACGCGGATCCCGGTCGACACGTGCGGCGGAAACGGCCGCCCCCCCGTCATCGGCGTCACGCGCGAAACCGTCGGCGGCGGCGCGGCCCAAAGCGCCTCCGCAGCAACCGCGCTCGCGACCGCAGCCGCGCCAGCGCGCCGAACCGGAGCGCCCCGTCATCGGTATGGGGGAGCATGTTCCCGCTTTCATGCTACGGGACGTTAAGTTGGGCAAGAAAAGCGGCTGACGTCGCTCGCCGCCCGCTCCATTTTCTTCTCAAACGCCGCATGCATTAAGCGGCTTCGCAGTGTCACGGATGTTGGCATCCGAGCGCTCGGCAGCGCCGGCGTTCGTTGCGACACGGCGGCGGAGAAAGTCGATGACGCGGTCCGGCAATCCGAAACGAGGCAGGTCCTCGTGTCGACCTTCGGCAATCCACCATCCTTCTTTAGGTTCCCGCGCGGCGTCGAACAGGGCGCGGCCGAACCGCATCGGAACCACCCGGTCCAGTTCGCCGTGCGCGACAAACACCGGCGCCTCTACATCGCCGATCGTTGACAGGGCGTCGAAACGATCCTTGATGAGCCAGCGCACCGGAAATATCGGATAATGATACGCTGCCACATCGGCGACGGAGGAGAGCGGCGCCTCCAGAACCACGGCGGTCACCGGCCGATCCTCCGCTGCGGCCTCGGCGGCCATGCGTATGGCGACGGCCGTGCCCAGGGACTCCCCGTAAAGAACCCGGCACCGGTCCGGGACGCCCCGCCTGTCGAGAAAACGCAGCGCCGCGCGGCCGTCGGCATAAAGCCCCTCTTCCGTCGGCGTGCCGGGATTGCTGCCGTAGCCGCGATACTCCACCAGCAGCACCCCCATCCCGGCGTCCAGATAGGGCCGGACCCGGCGGCCGCGATACCCGATGTGACCGCCGTTTCCGTGGAGGTAGACGATGACCGGCTGCATCGGCGACGACGGCGGTCGGTACCACGCCAGGAGATCGAGATTGTCTTCGGTGTGGAGCCGCTCGACGGTCATGTCGGGCAGGCTGCTGGCCGTCGGCGACGGCATCGCATCATCCGGAAAGTACATGAGCGATCGCTGCAGGAGGTACATGGCAAACAGGACGACGACGTAACAGCCAAGCGCGGTGACCGCCACCGACATCAGCCGCTCATGCCTGTGAGGACGCTGTTGATCATGGCGCGACACAGTCGAAATGCGCCTCCAAAGGGACAGCCATGGGACAGTCGCCAGCGGACGTGAAGGATCGGTTGGCCTGCTTGCCGTAGCGCCCGCACTCCTCGGCGGCGACGGCGGTGACCGCTTCGGCCGACGATATAAGATTGCTGTAGCAGATAACGACGCCCGTGCGGTCGACGGGCTTTTCGTTAAATTTTGGCGAGTCGCGGTCGAACTCGTCCGACCTGTAAACGTAAGGGTCCGTCGCTTCGCAGCCGGTGCCGAGCAGAAGAATGCTGGCAACGATAAGTGCCACCCGCGCCATCGGTTTCATCATCTCCGCTCCCCGGTCACATTTCAGCGGCCTGCTTCGTATCGCCGCGCGCGCCAATCATAATAGGGCCGGCCGGGATGCACCAACGCGTTGGCGGCGAGCCGTCTTGTTTCCACTGGCATCGCCGGTCATGATCGCCGTCGGCTCAGGAAGGGAACCGTACGATCATGAGCAAGCCGATCGTCGTCGGCATCACCGGCGCCACCGGCGGCATCTATGGTATCGAGCTCGTCCGAGCGTTGAGGCGCCTTGGCCACCCGGTCCACCTGATCGTCAGCGAGATGGGCCTTCGCACGATCGGCCTCGAGTGCGACGTGGGCGCCGATGAGGTGCGTGCGCTGGCCGACATCGTTTACAGCAATAAAGACCTCGCCGCCGCTGTATCGAGCGGTTCCTTCCAAACGCGCGGCATGGTCGTCGCGCCATGTTCGATCAAGACGCTGTCCGGCATCGCCACCAGCTTCGATCATAACCTGATCATTCGCGCCGCGGACGTGACGCTGAAGGAACGACGGCCGCTGGTCCTTGTCGTCCGTGAAACGCCATTGCACGCCGGACATCTTCGGCTGATGCTCCGCGCCACCGAAACCGGCGCGGTCATCCTGCCGCCCATGCCGGCGTTCTATAAGCACCCGCCGACGGTTATGGCCATTGTGCACCAGACGGTGGCGCGGGTTCTCGATCAGTTCGGCATCGACCACGATCTGGCGCCGCGGTGGACGGGGCCCTCATAACGCGGCGATTGGTTTCAAGCGCGGTACTTGGAAAAGGTGCACGCTGAACAGCCGATCCGGATCGGTCCAGACGTCCACGGCTTCGACGCCGGCGCGCGCCGCCAGGCGCCGAAATCGGGTAACCGAGTATTTGTGCGAATTCTCCGTGTGGATCGTTTCGCCGCGATCGAAGAAGAACGCACGGCCGGCAACACGAACGGTCTGAGCGCGCCGGCTGACGAGGTGCATCTCAATGCGGGCACGATCAGCGACGTAAGGCGCGTGGTGCCGAAATCCGTTCAGGTCAAAGGTGCCGTTGAGTTCGCGGTTGATCCGGGCGAGCAAGTTGAGATTGAAGGCTGCCGTGATCCCAGCGTCGTCGTTGTACGCCCGCCAGAGGGTTTCGACGTCCTTTTCCAGATCGACGCCGATGAGCAGGTAGCCACCGGGTTCGACGAGCCGCGCCAGCAGCGCAAGAAAATCGACCGCTTCGCGCTCTTCCAGGTTTCCAACCGTAGAGCCGGGAAAGAACACCAGACGCGGCCCGGAGGACAGTTCGGGCAGGACGACGTCGGCCATGAAATCGGCGCAGACGGGAACGACGCTCAGCTGCGGAAATCGGTCCGCCAGCGCCTGTGCCGACAGAAGAAGGTGATCGCCGCTAATGTCGACAGGGACATAGGTCTTGGGACGGGTCAGCGCGCGCAGCAGCGAGCGGACTTTCAGCGACGAGCCGCTTCCCGGCTCGATGATGACCAGACCCTCGGGCAACGCAGCGGCGATGGCGTCGGCGTTATCACGAAGGAGCTTCATCTCTGTACGGGTCGGGTAATACTCCGGCAGGTCGCAAATGAGCTCAAAAAGCCGCGAGCCCTCCGCATCGTACAGAAACTTGGATGGGATGGACTTTTGCGGCCGGGCCAGGCCGGCGATGACCGCATCGCGGAAGCCATCGGGCGCTAGCCGCCGATCCTCGTCGGCGACGGCGCTGGCGTAGGACGCGGCCGAGCGCACTATCCCTCCTCCGCCAAGCGCACGCCTGAGAATTGCCAGCGCTGATGCGGATAGAAGAAGTTGCGGTAGGTTGACCGGACATGGCCGTCGGGGGTCGCGCAAGATCCGCCGCGCAACACCATTTGGTTGCACATGAATTTACCGTTGTATTCGCCGACCGCGCCCGCCGGTGGCCGGAAGCCGGGATAGGGCGTATAGGGGCTCGACGTCCACTCCCACGCATCGCCGAACATCTGCTGCGGCGTGCCGTCGTTGCTGCCCTGTGGCGCGTCCGACACCGGCTGGGGCGCCAAAGCGCCCGACCCCAGGGTGTTGCCGACCGGCGCCACGTCGCGGGCGGCGATTTCCCATTCGGCTTCCGTCGGCAGGCGCTTGCCGGCCCAGCGTGCGTACGCATCCGCCTCGTAATAGCTGACGTGGCAGACGGGTGCGGCGTCGTTGACGGGGCGAAGACCGTGAAGCCCCATGGCGACCCATTCGCCAGGACCCCGTTCACACCAATACTGAGGCGCCCGCCATCCCTCGGCGGTGGCCCGCGCAAAACCGTCGGAGAGCCACAGCTCCGGGCGCCGATAGCCGTCGTCGTCGATGAACTGTTTCCATTCGCCGTTGGTCACCAAGCGTGACGCGATCCGGTACGGACGCACGATCATACGGTGGCGCGGACCTTCGTTGTCGAACGCGAAGCCGTCGCCGGAACGACCGATGACGTAGATGCCCTCAGAAATGTCATGCCATCGCAGCGGCGGCGCATCGAGGGGCCGTTCGTCCGCCTGGGCGGGCTCGGCGTACGCCGGGCAGAGCGGGTTCAAGGCCAAGACGCTCAGGATATCGGTCAGCATCAGTTCCTGGTGCTGCATTTCATGGTGAACGCCGAGTTCGATCAGGGCATCGCCGAGGGTGGCGGGCGTGTCGTCGATGGCATCGATGGTTGTTTCCATCGCGGCGTCGACGTGGGCGCGATAGGCGAGCACACGGTCAAGGGATGGCCGGGTAAGCATCCCTCTCTCGGGCCGGGGATGGCGGGAACCGATGGCGTCGTAATACGAGTTGAACAGAAAGCCGAACAACGGATCGAAAACCGAGTGCACCCCGCCCGGCAGCAGAATAAACGTCTCAAAAAACCACGACGTATGCGCCAGGTGCCACTTGGTCGGACTGGCGTCGGGCATCGACTGCACGACCTGGTCCTCGGCGGACAACGGGGCCGCGATTGCCAGCGACTGACGTCGCGTTCGCTGAAAAAGCGCGAGCAGCGAACGCCGACGTCCGCTGTCCGCGACCGTCGCTGCCAAGTCGGAGGATTGTTGCACGTAGCCCTCCCTTATCGGCGAACGTTGGTGGTTTAACCCCGGTCCCGCGGGATGGTTCCGTCACACCTTGCACTTAATTATGGCATCCGGACGACGTGCAACAAGCCGCGGGGCGCACTTTTCACGCCCGTGGCGGATGACACTACGGTGAACAACGCCGCAGATTCCACCGATCGTCGGCTATGCGGCGCGCCGGATGTAAGCACCATGCACCCAACCCGTCAAACAGGGATGGCCGTCGTCGCCGATAACCTCCACCGAGCACCAGTCGTTGTCGACCGCCACCATCCGCAGACGCGTTGCCCTCGCTAGCGGACTTCCCGGCAGCCTGGGATACGTGACGCCCGGGCCGTACCGGATGTTGAGCACCGTCGTGGTGTCATAAAGCTCAAGGGCGTTGCTTGCCCGGCCGAGGGCCCGGCCACGAATGGCGTCCATGGGAAAGGCCGGCCCGGGATCCATTTTGCGATAGGGCGCGACGTCGTCATGACCGATGACGTCATCCAGGTCATACACGTCGACAAGAAGGCGCGTCAAGCTGCACACGGCCTCGATCTGCTTATCGGTATACATGTGCCAGCCCAAGAGACGGCTGCCGTATTTATGCGTCGCTTCCATCACGTCGCCATCGCCGTAGTCGCCGCCGAACCACGCTCGCCAGCGCCCGCCCTGGCGCTCCATGCAACCGGCGTTCTCCAGTTCTATGCCGATCGAGCAGCCGTTCAGCCCCTCCACGCCGCGCCAGCGGCTGCGGCCGGCATGAAGCGCGATGCCGTCGAATGGCACGAGCTGGATGATTTCGCCGGAGCGTCCGATGACGACGTGAGCGGAGCAGCCGCTGGCGGGACTGGTAAGCCAGTCGACGGCACTCTCCAGGCTGGAGCTTGCCGTGTAGTGGATCAACAGATAGCGATGGTCGAGCTTTCCGCGCCGTACGTTGGGCGACGGAATAAACGTCGCGCCCACATTCTCGGAAACGCAGATTTGATGATGGCTTATGATCATAGAATATACCCCAGAAGAGGATAATATACCTCATATGGAGTACAATCGTACTACACAAGCGTGGTATTTGCAAATATTCCTAACACGCTCCCCTGCCACAAGGCGCCGTCGGACGGCAATCCGACGGCGCCTTGCCGGATAGCGGTTAGAGGACGGGCACGCCCGTCATCTCGTGCAGGCGTCGCACGACGTCAGGCGACAGCTTCAGATCGCGGGCCAGGGTCGTCAGGTAGGAGCGTTCCGCCGGCGTGTCGACCTTAATGGCCAGCAATGACGCGGCATAAATTTCCGCCGCCTGTTCGGGCGTTTTTACGGCGCCGACAATGGAAGCGGTATCGATCGGCTTCGCCATTTCGTCGTTGAGAAAGCGACGCGCCTCGACGTCGGACGCATCGACCCTGGCTAGGATGCGCGCTTTTTCATCCGCGTCGATGTCGCCGTCGGCCTTGGCGGCGTTGATCATCGCCTTGAGGACGAGCATGCCGGTGGTTTCAAGCTCGGCCTGCTCCTGAGAGTCGCGCGGGTCGCGCAGGCCAAGCGGCGCCTCGTTGTTGAACGTCTCCGCCGTGACCGCCTCCGGCGCCTCGCGGCCCTTCAGCGCCGACCACGCCATGCTGCCGAGGAGCGCCAGCGCGCCGCCGCCGACGGCACCGCGCACCGCCCCACCACCACCGCCGAAAACGGCGCCGACCAGCGCTGCGAGACCGCCGATGGCAAGCGGATTCCCATCCTTGACGGACTGCCCGAAGCCGCTGAGAAGGTCGCGCGACTGATCGGCCACGCCGCCCATGGATTGCTTCAAATCGCCGAACAGCCCCGCCAGCGGCGTCTCGTTTCCGCTGGCGCCGTCGGCGCCCAATGTGTGCCGGATGCGATCCGCGCCCGTTTGCGATGCCCCGATCAGATCACCGAGAATTTTTTGAATGTCCACCGTGATGTCTCCCTATCGTTGTCGCGCTCCGGCTTTCCGCGCCTTTCCGCGGCCGTTTTCGGAGCCGTCGCGTCCGTTGCCTGAAATATCGGCCACACGATCATTGTCCGCGGCGGTGTAAATAGTCGCGCTTTTGAACAAGCGTGGCAATGACGACGCCCAAGGTGACGATGCCGATCAACACGGTCGATACCGCGTTGATTTCCGGCGTTACGCCCAGCCGTACCTGGCTGTAGATGCGCATCGGGAGAGTGGTCGCGCCGGGTCCGGTGGCGAAGCTGGCGATGACCAGGTCGTCGAGGGAGAGCGTGAAGGCGAGCAACCAGCCGGATGCAAGTGCCGGAACGATCACCGGCAACGTGACGACGAAGAACGTTTTCAACGGCGGCGCGCCGAGATCCATCGCCGCCTCTTCCAGCAGCATGTCAAAGCTCAGCAGCCGGGACTGAACAACCACCGCCACGTAGGCGGCACCAAACGTCGTGTGTGCAAAAACCACGGTCCAAAAGCCGCGGCTCCATTCCAGGCTGACGAACAGCAGCAGCAGGGATAGGCCGGTAATCACCTCCGGCATGACCAGCGGCGCAAAGACCATGCCGGAAAAAAGCAGCCGTCCCCGGAAGACGGCGAACCGCGTCAGCGCCACGCCGGCGAGGGTGCCGATGGCCAGCGCCAGCGTCGCCGACACCAGCCCGATACGCAGCGTTACCCAGGCGGCGTCGATGAGCTGGCGGTTGGCCAGCATCTCGGCGTACCACTTGAACGAGAACCCGCCCCAGACCGTGACGAGACGGGACTCATTGAACGAGAACAGCACGAGCAGCAGGATCGGCAGGTAAAGGAAGGCGAACCCGAGCGTCAAGGCCGTTACCGTAACGGGGGTGAACCCTTCCTTCATCGCTCCCCTCCATCACGCTCCGCTCGCGACTGGGCGCGCTGGAACGCCATGATCGGCAGGATCAGCACAAGGAGCAGGACCACCGCAACCGCACTGGCCAGAGGCCAGTCCCGGTTGTTGAAGAACTCCACCCAGAGCAGGCGGCCGATCATCAGCGAACGGGAGCCGCCAAGAAGGTCGGGAATGACGAACTCGCCCACCGCCGGAATAAAGACGAGAAGGACGCCGGCCACGATCCCCGGCCGGGCGATGGGCACCGTGATCCGCCAGAAGGCGACGGCGGGCCGGCAGCCGAGGTCGACGGCCGCCTCCACCAGACTCACGTCCATTTTTGCGAAACTGGCGTAGATGGGCAGCACCATGAAGGGCAAATACGAGTAGACGATGCCGATCACCACGGCCACGTCGGTATTCAGGATAACCAGCGGCGCGTCGATCAGGCCCAGCGACAACAACGCCGCGTTGAGGAGGCCTTCGCTCTTCAAAATGCCGATCCACGCGTAGACGCGGATCAGAAACGACGTCCAAAACGGCAGGATGACCAGCATGACCAGCGGCACGCGCCATCCCGCCGGCGCCCGCGCGATCGCATAGGCCAGCGGCATGCCGACGACGAGCGTCAGCAGAGTTGCCACAAGCGCAATGCGCAGCGAGTTGACGTACGCTCGCAGGTAAAGATCATCAGTGAAAAGAAGAAGATAATTGGAAAGATTGAATCGGAAGGTGAGGTATGAAAATCCGCCCTCGTCAATCCACCGGACCAGCGGCGCATACGGCGGCTGAGCCAGGATCGACTCCGAGAAGCTCAGTTTGAGAACGATAAGAAACGGAACCAAAAAAAAGATGGCCAGCCATGCGTATGGAATAAAGATAACGATCGCCCGACCGTGCCGTTCGAGCCGTTTTCTGAACCATTCCAGGCACTCCGTGATCGACACCGTGGCGTCCCAGTCGTCGCGAGACCGAAAGGCCGGTCGAACCGTCCGGAACAGATTCCGGATCATGACAGCAGGACAACGCTGGCGCTGGCCGGCCACCACAGCCAGACCCGGTCATCCCACGTCAGCGGCCGCTCGACGAGGCGCGATCGATTGGCCGTGGTCACCCTGACCTTTTCGCCGCTGTCGAGGCGGACGTGGTAGACCGAACTGCCGCCCAGGTAGGCGATATCGAAAATCACGCCCGAGATGCAGTTATGGGATGTCTCCGGCGGCGGCGCCTTGCCGATCTCCATTTTCTCCGGCCGGATGGCCGCGTAGGCCTCCTGTCCGGTGACGGCATCGATGCCGCGGTCGGCGAGGATGTCGCAGCCGCTTTCCGGTGAGCCGACGACCACGTGCTCCTTGCCAACGTCGACCACCCGTCCCTCGAAGATGTTCACGTCGCCGATAAATTCGGCCACGTAGAGGGAATTGGGGTGCTCATAAATCTCGCCGGGTGTTCCCACCTGCACCGCCCGGCCGCGATCCATCACGGCGATCCGTGTCGACATCGTCATCGCCTCATCCTGGTCGTGGGTGACGATGACGAAGGTGATGCCGAGGCTTTCCTGGATGTTGACCAGCTCGAACTGGGTCTGCTCGCGCAGCCTGCGGTCCAGCGCCCCCAGCGGTTCATCGAGAAGCAGCACCTTCGGGCGCTTGATCAGCGCACGGGCCAACGCGACGCGCTGTTTCTGGCCGCCTGACAGAGACTGCGGCTTGCGGCGCGCGAACTCCGTCATCTGCACCAGCTCAAGCATGTCGGCGACGCGCCGCGTAATCTCTCCCCTCGGCGTGCGCTCCTGCCGGAGGCCGAACGCGACGTTTCGCTCGACCGTCATGTGCGGAAACAGCGCGTACGACTGGAACATCATGTTCACGGGGCGGCGATGGGGCGGCACGTCGGCCATGTCGACACCATCGATCTCGATAACGCCGGCGGTGGGCGTCTCGAACCCGGCCAGCATCCTGAGAAGGGTCGTCTTGCCGCAGCCCGACGGTCCGAGCAGCGAAAAGAACTCACCCGGATAGACATCCAGCCACACGTCGTCGACGGCGACGACGCGGTTGTAATGTTTGGTCAGGTCGCGGATGCGTATGAGCGGTGTCGCTTTCGGGTCGTTCCACGGCTCACGGACGTCCGCCGGGTTCACTGCCGCCTCGCCGCCCGTTCCCGTCCGGTTGCTCATTGGCTTCCCTGCGCTCCCGCTTACGGCTTGCTGGCGAGCGACTGATCGCTCCCGGGCGTGTCAGTTGCCGGCTTTGATATCCTGCCACAGCCGGGTCAGGACGCGTTGCGCCCGCTGGTCGTAGGGCGTGACCACGAACAGCCGCTTCATAACGGCGTCGGGCGGATAGATGTTGGGATTGTTCCGCAGCGCCTCGTCCACATAAGGGCGCGCCGCCCGGTTGGCATTGGGATAGGTCACGTAGTTGGTCGCGCGGGCGATCACCTCCGGCTCCATCAGGAAGTTTATGAACGCATGCGCTTCCTCCGGGTGCGGCGCGTCGGCGGGAATGCCCATGATGTCGAACCACATCTGCGCGCCCTCTTTGGGGATGCGGTACTGGACGGTAAACTCCTTGCCGGCTTCCTCGGCCCGGCTGGCGGCGATACCGGCGTCGCCCGACCACATCACGGCCATACAGATATCGCCGTTGGCCAGTGCGTTGATGTTCTCGGACGAATGGAACTTGCGGACATACGGACGCATCGGCTCAAGAACGTCCGCTGCTTTGGCGATGACCGCCGGGTCCTTGGAGTCGGGGTCCTCGCCGATGTAATTGAGGGCCGCGGGGATCACTTCATCGGCAGCATCCAGGATGTAAATGCCGCAGTCGGCGAACTGGCGGATGACATCCGGATCGAACACCAGCGACCACGAATCGATGGGAGCGTCCGCCATCCTCTGGCCGATCATCTTGTCGTTATACGCGATCCCCGTCGTTCCCCACATGTACACGGCGCCATAGGCGCTCTCGGGGTCGTAGCGGGACGCCAGCGCCATGATCTCCGGATCGAGGTTGGACCAGTTGGGCAGCTGTGCCTTGTCGAGCTTCTGAAATATGCCCGCCGTGATCTGACGGGCGAAGAACGAGCCGCTGGGGAACACCACGTCGTAACCGGAGTTGCCGGCCAAGAGCTTCGTTTCGAGGATGTCGTTCGAGTCGTAGACGTCGTACACGACCTCGATGCCCGTTTTCTCCTCGAACTCGTCAAGCAGCGCCGGATCGATGTAGTCGGACCAATTGTAGACGCGCACCACCCGCTCCCCGGCCGACGCGACGCCCGCGGCCAGGAGGAGACCGATAAGCGCGACAAGCACGGTGGTTCCCTTATGCATCGCCGATCTCCCATCCACGGCAGTCGCCCTGCCAACCGCTTCCGGCCGGAACACTAGCGCCATCGGTCCGACCCGCCAATACCGATGGACCGCCGTTCCGGCATCCCTCTTGGCGCTGCTCCGCCTGCGTGTTACAGGCTTGGTTCGTCAAGGGGGCGCGATCCGTTGCGGCCTTGGGGAACGGTATCGAAAGGAAGGGTCCGATGGCAGGTTTTTTGAAGGAGTTCCGCGACTTCGCGGTTCGCGGCAACGCCGTGGACATGGCGGTCGGCATTATCATCGGCGCCGCCTTCGGCGGCGTGGTCACGTCGCTGGTCCAGGACATGATCATGCCGCCGATCGGCTGGCTGATCGGCAAGGTCGATTTCACGGATATGTTCATCAACCTGACCGGGGAGGATTACGCCTCACTGCAGGCGGCGAAAGACGCCGGCGCACCGGTCATCGGCTACGGTAGCTTTGTCACCACCAGCATCAACTTCCTCATCGTTGCGTTCGCCGTGTTTCTGCTTGTCCGCTGGATCAACAGGCTGAGGAGCATGGTCGGCGACGAGCCGCAGGAGGAGGCGCCGGAAACCCCGCCCCAGGAAGCGCTGCTGGCCGAAATCCGCGACATTCTGAAAAAACAGCCGCGCTCGTAGGCCGGTACCATCCATGAAAACGCTCATGACCGAGCGCGACATCGATCTCCTCGAGCGGGAAACCCGTTACGAGGGGATCTTTCGAGTCGAACGCTGGCGGCTTCGGCATCGCCGTTTCGACGGCGACTGGAGCCCGCCCTTCGATCGTGAAATCTTTCAGCGCGGCCACGCGGCCGCCATCGTCCTCTACGACGCGGACCGGGATCTGCTGGTATTGATCGAACAGTTTCGGATCGGCGCGCTGGCCGCCGCCGAAGCACCGGAAACCGAGGGCGACATCGAGCCGTGGATGATCGAAATCGTTGCCGGAATCATCGATGACGGCGAAACGGCGGCCATAGTGGCGCGGCGCGAGTCGGAGGAAGAAGCGGGCGTGACCGTGACCGACCTGGAGATGGTCGGACGTTTCGTTCTGTCGCCGGGCGTGTGCAGCGAGACCATCGCGCTTTATTGCGGCCGCGTCGTCGCACCCGACGTCGGCGGCATTCACGGCCTCGCCCACGAGCACGAGGACATCAAGGTCCATTTGGTGCCGCCCGCCGACGTGTTCCGCTGGCTCGACGAGGGCCGGATTACCAACGCGACCGCGCTGGTCGGCCTGCTATGGTTCCGCCTCAACCACGATCGCATCCGCCAGCACTGGCGCGCTAAGCCCGTAACCGGGTAATCGCGACGCGGCGACCGAACGACGGGTGACGAGTGTGCCGCCGCCGACCCTCCCGTAAGCTAGCCACCGTAGAAGTTTTATATCTTCAACGACCGGCTTGCAGACACAGTCGATGTCGAAAGCTGAGATACGACGATCCCGCATGAAGGGGCGCCACCCGACGAGGGCCGGTGTGTGGGCGGATCGGTACGGTTGACGCGCGAGTCGGCCGTCCTTTAGGGCTGCCAGACCGCCACAAGGGTTTGTTGATCGTTTTCCCAGTTGGTGTCCAACGTCTCGATGCTGACGCGGATGGTCGTCACACCGTTGCTCGCTGCCTCAGTCATCGCAAGCGGTGGCAAGTCGATCGTGATGTCGACATCCGGCGGAATGGGACCGGTCACCATTCCCGAGACCGATTGGGCCAAAACGGAGCGAAGCACGTCGGACGACGGCGAAACGAAGGCGTCGGCCCGGACAATGGCGCTGTGCGGAAACTCGATCGGCGATGAGTTTCGAACCGTTGCCTCTATGGTCAACGGAACATCAGGGCGCACAGTGACCATGCCGTCGCCGGGCGTAGTTCCGGGCCGCGATGGCAGCAGCGTTCCGTTCTGCTTGAGACGAACCTCCTCAAGGTCCAGATCAACCAGGGTCACGGACGCATCGTGGGAATGAGGCGGAGTGAAGGGGGTGTTGAAATCGACATCCCACCGCGACACCACCCATGACCCCGGCCGGGTGAGGTCAATGGCGGTTTCGGGTCCATAGCGGTAGGTATCTCCCGACACCTGAAACGGGTTCGGCCTTTCTTCGCTGTTGTGCGACCACGTCGTGCCGCCGTCGTCGGTGATCGCTAGTTGGACGCGCCCGACAGTCGAGTCCTGTTGGTGGATCGTCGCCTCAAAGATTGGCGCGCCCGTATCGTCAACATCGATCCGCGGCGGTTCGATCCGCCCGGTGCATGCGGCAAGTCCGGCCGCCGCCGCCACGGCAAACGACACCATCATGATCCAACGGGATGACACCGGAGGTCGCCCCTCCCTTGTGGTTTCTTGCTGATTGTTGCCGCGATCTGGCTGCGGACACTGGCACGTCCACCGCCACGCTGTAAATTCAATTCCAAACGACGAGTGGCCGTTGGTTCCGTACATTGACAAGGTATTTTACGTTGTCGCGAGCGTTCGGTGACGGCCCGGTGAGGTGCGGCGCGTCACCGTGCAGGATGGAGGCCCCGCTTGATTGCCGAACGCCGGCCGGGCTAGGGTCTCCCGCCTTGAAGCACCTTAGACGGCAATTGGTTTATTGACCCATGGACGTCACCGACGGATTCGCCGAGACCATTGGCAACACGCCGCTTATTCGCCTCAGACGGGCATCGGACGAAACCGGCTGCGATATCTATGGCAAGGCGGAGTTCTTAAACCCCGGAAGCTCGGTCAAGGATCGAGCGGCGCTGTCAATCGTTCGCGACGCCGAGGCGCGCGGCCAGCTCCGCCCCGGCGGGGTCATCGTCGAAGGAACAGCCGGGAACACCGGAATCGGGCTGGCGTTGGTCGGCAACGCGCGCGGCTACCGAACCGTCATCGTCATCCCGGAAACGCAGAGTCAGGAAAAGAAGGACATGCTCCGACTGTGCGGCGCCGAGGTCCGCGAGGTGCCCGCCGTCCCGTACAAGGACCCCAACAACTACGTCAAGATATCCGGCCGGCTCGCCGACGAACTCGCCCAGAGCGAAGCTGCCGGCGCCGTCTGGGCCAACCAATTCGACAACACCGCCAATCGGCTGGCTCATATCGAGACGACCGGTCCCGAGATCTGGCGCCAGACCGACGGGCGGGTGGACGGTTTCGTCTGCGCGGTCGGCACCGGCGGCACGCTGGCCGGCGTCGCCGCCTATCTGCGGAGCCGGAAGCCCGGCATTGCCATCGGCCTTGCCGATCCGATGGGTGCGGCGCTTTACAATTGGTACGCGCACGGCGAGTTGAAGGCCGAGGGCGAGTCAATTACCGAGGGCATCGGCCAAGGCCGGATCACCGCCAACCTGGAGGGCCTGCACGTCGATCGGCCGTACCAGATTCCCGACGCGGAAGCGCTGCCAATCGTGTTCGATCTGCTGAAGGAGGAAGGGCTTTGCCTCGGTGCGTCGTCGGGCATTAATGTCGCCGGCGCTATCCGGCTTGCCCGCGACCTGGGCCCCGGCCACGTCATCGTCACCATCTTGTGTGACTACGGTACGCGCTATCAGAGCAAGCTGTTTAACCCTAAGTTCCTTCGGTCGAAGGGACTGCCTTCGCCCCACTGGCTAACGTAAAGGCGGCCCATGAGCGTTCAGTATCCCGGCCCGCTGGTAAGCCCGTCGTGGCTTGCCGAGCACCTTGAATGCGGCGCCATCAAGGTGCTCGACGGCAGCTTTCACCTGCCGGGCAGCGGTCGCGACCCGCGAGCGGACTATCGCGCGCGGCACATCCCCGGGGCGCGATTTTTCGACATCGACGGGGTCAACGATAAGAACACCCCCCTGCCCCACATGCTGCCGGCGCCCGACGATTTCGCCGCCGCGGCCTCGGACCTAGGCATTTCCAACGACGATCTGGTGGTGGTTTACGACAGCCCCGGATCGGCGGCCGCGGCGCGGGTGTGGTGGACGTTCCGGGTGTTCGGCCATGATCGCATTGCCGTTCTCGATGGCGGGCTGGACGCCTGGCTGGCCGAGGGGCGAGTGGTGACCGATGAACCCACCCCCGATCGACCGGCGCGATTCATCATCGCCCGTTTCCGGCCGGAACTGGTCCGGTCGGCCGAGAACGTGCTCGCCGCCATGGCCGACCCGCGCGTCAGCATTATCGACAACCGGCCGGCCGGCCGGTTCGCCGGCGCCGATCCCGAACCACGGCCGGCCCGGCACCTGGGCCACATTCCGGGAAGCGTCAACATTCCCTTCGCTCGCTTCCTCGACCCGGAGCGTGGCGGCGCATGGCGCGCACCCGACGAGCTTCGGGCCGCGTTTCGGGAGGCCGGGATGGACCCATCGGGCGCGATCATCGCCGCTTGCGGATCGGGGGTCACGGCGGCGACGACGGCTTTTGCCGCCCATTTGCTGGGCAACGACCGGGTCGCGGTTTATGACGGCTCCTGGGCCGAGTGGGGCAACCGGGACGACCTGCCGACGGAAGCGGGTACGGGATGAGCGACGCCAAAGCCAGCATCAAAACCCGCCTCGCGCATGTCGGCAACCGGCCGCTGGAGAACCACGGCGTCATCAATCCACCGGTCTATCGGGCGTCGACGATCGTTTCGCCGAGCCTTGAGCACTACGAGGCGGCGGAGAAGACGCCGTTCGAGGGCACCCGTTACGGCCGCCGCGGCACGCCGACGACGTTCGCCCTCGAAGAAGCCGTTGCCGAGCTTGAGGGCGGCTATCGCAGCATCGCCCTGTCGTCCGGGCTGGCGGCCATCACGCTGACGATGATGGCGTTCCTGAAGACCGGCGACCATCTGCTGATGGCCGATACGGCCTATTACCCCACCCGTCGCTTCTGCGACACCGTGCTCGCCGGTCTCGGCATCGACACGACCTATTACGATCCGCTGGCTGATATCACGCCGCTCTTGCGCTCCAACACCCGGCTGGTGTTTCTGGAATCGCCGGGCTCGCTGACCTTCGAGGTTCAAGATGTGCCGGCCGCCGTCGTTGCCGCCCGCACGGTGGGCGCGGTGACCGCAATCGACAACACGTGGAGCGCCGGTCTTTATTTCCGTCCCCTCGATCACGGTGTCGATGTGTCCATCCAGGCGGCGACCAAGTACATCGTCGGACATTCGGACGTGATGATGGGCCTGATCACGGCGACGGAGGACAGCTATCTGCGGGTGCGCCGGGCAACGGCGTTTTTTGGCACCGGGGTCGGTCCCGACGATTGCTACCTGGCGCTCCGCGGTTTGCGCACGCTTGGCGTCCGCTTGGCCCGCCATCAGGAAACCGCACTCACCGTCGCGCGCTGGCTGGCAAGCCGGCCGGAGGTGGCGCACGTTCGTCACCCGGCGCTTCCGTCGTGCCCCGGCCACACGTTCTGGCGGCGCGACTTCACCGGCAGTAACGGTCTGGTGTCGATCGTCCTAAACGACGTGCCGAAACGGGCGGTGGCGGCGATGGTCGACGGTTTCAGGTTGTTCGCGCTCGGCGCCAGCTGGGGCGGCTACGAGAGTCTGGTGGTGCCGTTCGATGCGCCCCCGGTCCGCACCGCGACCACGTGGCCCTACACCGGGCCCTGCCTCCGGTTTCACTGCGGCCTCGAAGACGCCGATGACCTGATCAGCGATTTGGCCGATGGATTTGAGCGTCTGAACCGGGCGGCAATGTGACGCTTAATACCAACATTCACTAATCACGCCCCCACGGGCGGCCTTGCGAGGTTTCCGGGCTGCGTCATGCGGCCCTTGTGATGTGTCAACTTCGCTGGCGCGGCACCTCCTGCCGAGGAAACGTGAAACACGATCACAAAAAGGCGTGATTAGGGAACGTTGGTATTACATGGGCCATACCCAAAGGATCATCGGCACGGCAACGACGACGATCAGCAGCTCCAGTGGGAAGCCCACCCGCCAATAATCGCCGAATGCGTAACCGCCGGGCCCGAGCACCAGGGTGTTGTTCTGGTGGCCGATGGGGGTCAGAAACGCGCAGGATGCACCGACCGCGACCGCCATCAGGAAGGGATCAACGGAACCGCCCAGCGCGCCGGCCGTGGCGACGGCAACCGGCGCCATGACCACCGCCGTGGCGGCATTGTTAATGATGTCGGACAGCGTCATCGTCACCACCAGCAGGACGGTAACGACCGTCCAGGGCGGCAGACCGGAACATAGGTCGATCACCATGCCGGCGAGGACAGCGGTCAGCCCGGTCGATTGCAGCGCACCGCCGATGGGGATCATGGCGCCGAGAAGCACGACGACAGGCCAGTCGATGCTGTCGTAGATCTGGCGCGGCGGCACGACGCTGAGAAGCACGAACCCGCACGCGGCGCACAGCAGGGCGGCTGGCAGCGCGATTAGCTGGAAGGCGACGGCGGCGATGGCAGCGGCGAAGAGCACAAGCGACAGGACCGCCTGGCCGGGCTGGCGGATGAAGTGGGCGCGCTCGGACAAGGGCAGGCAGCCGATGGTGCCGACGGTGGCCGCCAAAACTTCCGGCTCACCTTCGATGAGAAGGACATCGCCGGCGCGAAAGCGGAACGTTTTCAGCAATCCACGGAATGACTGGCCGCGTCGCGACACGGCGAGAAGATTGACACCGTACCGGCGCCGGAAACGCACCGATTCCTTGGTTTCACCCAACAGCGGCGATCGCGGCGCGACGACGGCTTCCATCACTGCCGCGTCGCTTAAACCGAGAAGCCTGCCCAGACCCTGCTTTTTCTCCGATCCCGCCATCGCCAGGTTCAGATCGGAGGCGATCGCATCGAACGCCTTGACGCCCGCCTCGACAACGACGCGATCACCGGCACAGACGGGTGTACCGCGGTCCCGGCGAGCGATCCGCTGACCACTGCGTATGACCTCAAGAACCATGGCGTCGTCGGCCGCAAGCCGGTCATCCAGCTCTGTCAACGTCATGCCGACGGCCTTGCTCTCCTTCGACACGGTCATCTCACCGACGTAGGCGTCGACCTCGAACAGATCCTCGGCGGTCTGGCGCTGGCGCCGGACGAGCGGAATCAGGCGCCATCCGACCAGCGCGACAAACCCGATCCCGATTACCGCAACGACGCCGCCAACAGGTGTGAAGTCGAACATCGCGAACGGCCGGCCCGTCACGTCGGCGCGAACGGCAGCAATGATGATGTTCGGCGGTGTGCCGATGACGGTGGCGAGGCCGCCCAAAATGGAGCCGAACGAAAGCGGCATCAGCACCGTCGCCGGCGTGTGCCTGGCCCGAACCGCCGATTGCAGAACCGCCGGCATCATGATCGACAGCGCGGCGACGTTGTTCATCACCGTCGACAGCAAACCCGCCAGACCGGCCGATACGCCGACCTGAGCCGAGGGCGCTTTCAACGGTGGCAACAGATGGCGGCCGATCAGGTCAACGGCGCCCGAGTTCTGCAAACCGCGCCCGATGATCAGCACGAGGGCGACCGTGATCGTCGCCGGGTGACCGAACCCTTCGAAGGCGCGCTCGGCGGGAACCAGGCCGCTCGCCGTCGCAATGACCAGGGCGGTGACGGCAACGACATCGTAACGCCACCGTCCCCAGATCAAGAACGTCAAGAGAAGGAACAACAGCGCAATAAGCAGGACTTGCTCGACGGTCATCGACAGCGGCCAAAAGGAATAGGTACGGCCCATATACAGTGATCGGGTGCACACCGTCAGGCTCAATCGATCAATCGGGGCGGCGGAACGGCCGGCTTTGCGCGTCGTTATCCCCTTTGGAAGGAGAACTGGATACGGCCGCTCGCGCTTATTGGAAGGGTCAGATTAGGATCGCGCTGACCCCGGCACTTGTCGCCGAGATCACCTTCGCCGAGTTTACCGCCGACGGCCGCGTCCGCCATGCGAGCTTTCTCGGCTTGCGCCCGGACAAGGACGCCAAGGACGTGACACCCGAAACCGCCATTCCGGCTCGATCCGTACGAAGGCCTCGGTTTCGATGACGTAAAGAAGGCCGCGAGAGATATCCACCTCCACCTCGCCGATATCGGCCTTCAGTCCTTTGGAATGCTGTCGGGCGGCAAGGGCGTTCATGTCGTCGTGCCGCTAACCCCCCAACGCCCGGTGGCCCGCCGTTAAGGATTTCGCCCACCGCTTCGCCTCGGTGCTCGCGCTTGCCGCACCCGAACGCTTCACCGCGACGATGTCCAAGGAAAAGCGCAAGGGTAAGATCTTCATCGACTGGCTGATGAACCAGCGCGGGGCGACGTCGGTACTCCCCTACTCCGCCCGCGCTCGTCAAGGCGCGCCCGTCGCCACCCCGATCAGCTGGGAGGAACTGGGGCAATGCGACAGCGCGGCACGCTTCAGCATCGCGGACGCCGCACTGCTCGTTGACCGAGCCGCATCGGCCGGTCTGCGCGGTTGGGGCTTGGCGGATCAGACGTTGCCGGATGTGAAACCGTGTCGCGGAACATCGCGACCGTCCGGACGTTCTGATAATTGGCAAAACCTGAAGCGGGTCATGGCAGATGCGGACGGTTTCGGAAATTCATGAAGACCTCCTGGGATCGGATGCCACCCAAGGGCGGTAGGATCGTTGCTTCCTGACCGCGAGAGGAGACCACCCATGCCGGCAAAATCGAAAGCCCAGCAGAAAGCCGCCGGTGCGGCGCTGTCCGCCAAGCGCGGCGATACCAAGGCCTGCGACCTGAAGGGCCCGTCGAAGGGGATGTATGAATCGATGAGCGAGGAGCAGCTCAAGGATTTCGCGTCGACCAAGCGTAAGGGCATGCCCGAACACGCCGATGACGAAAAGGATTAAGGACGTCGCGTAACAACCTTGTAAATTTATTGAAATGGCGCGCCCGGCAGGACTCGAACCTGCGACCCACTGCTTAGAAGGCAGTTGCTCTATCCGCTGAGCTACGGGCGCCGCTATGGATGGCCATTAAGAGTCCGCCGCATCGGCGGCTCCGGTCCGTTCGCGAACGATAGCGTTACCGGACACGAGCCTCAATGCTCGGCGCACAGACGTATCGATAACGCGATTGTCTTCCTGCGATATTCGCTTTGAGATTACATCGCGTAGCGGTACAGTCGGCCCCGCCGCGGGATAATTCGAGTTTGGCTTGTTGGATCACGTCACGTTCGCGCGTGTTGCTTGCAAGAAGCCGAGCGACAACACAATAACAACATCGAGAATTATTCCCGCGGCCTAATTGCCGCCGCCTCTATGAAGACGTTTCCGCCCATTTCGCCGCCAAAGCGGCGACGCTCACGTCGTGCCCGTTTTGTCATGGTCGCGCGCCCGCTCAAGCGGGTCGCCAAGGATCGCCCGTAAGGTCTCTGGACGACCGATGTCCAATGCCGAACCGTCGCGGATGATCTCCGCTTCGATACGCAAGCCGGCATCGATCGCCGCCTGCAGAACATCGCCGAATGCCATCTCGTCCACCCCGCCTTCGTCACGGTTCGCCTGCAGGGCCGGCGCCCATTGCGACAGGATGAAATCGAGAAAGCGCGTGAAGGCCGGCGACCAGACCGCGGCGGCCCAGGCGAGACGCAGATCGGAGCCCATGGGTTTCTCGACGACGCGGTAGACGTTCAGCTCCCGGTCGATGCCGATCACTCCCCACTTCGACGGCTCATCCGTGGGATAGGCGGCGAGGACGGCGTCGGCGCCGGTGAGCGCCTGGCGTTCCGCTAGGCGGGAGAAGACGTCGTCGGGCTGGAGAATGATGTCGGGGAACCCGAAGGCGACACGGCAGTCGCCGACAAAGGGCGTCGCTTGATTGACGGTGAAGGGCACTCCGAAATCGCGCGGCATCACCAGATATGAGAGCGCCAAGCCCAGCGACCCGCCATCCTGCAGGTACGCCGGGATATCCCATTTCCCCGGTCGAAGGACGAGGCAGGCGCGTGTGACGCCAGCCCACCGCATCTGTCGGAGCAGATGAAGACAGACCGGAACCGGTCGCGGTTCCGACGCGCCCGGCACCTTTCCGAAACCCACCGGGAAAAGCTCCTTGCTCATCGGCAAAGGATTAATGCGGGCGCCTTGACCGGCCATCGGAATGACGCCGACCAGATCCGCGGGCGACGGGGGCTCCTCCGTCATGGTACGGCCACTCGCCGCATCCGGATCGTTTCCGTTCCAAGGCGCCTCACCCGCGCCCACCCAACACAACGATCATCGAACACCGTCCCGGAGGCGCCAGTTGCGAAGCACCTTCTCGCGTTTGGCCGCGAAGGCCGCCTCTCCATCGGCATCACGGACCGGACGAGCGTCACCAGACACGACCCGGGTAGAAGAGCGTGCGCCAGGCGAACGAGCCGCACGGATGGTTTGACCATCGAGCAGCGCCCGCGCCGCCACCGAGGTCGTGGCCATTGACGCATTGGCCTGTCGAAACAAGCCGATCCTTCTGGTGCGCGCCGTGTCCACGGGAACGATGACGAAACGTTGCCTACCCGCCTCGTCATTGGAGGCGTCCGCGGACCTGTGCGCCGCCGGAGCATCTTTCGGACGCGATTGCCACAGCGCCATTACCCGGTCCCGATACGGTATTCCCAATTCCGGAGTCGCCGAATGATAACGCATTGTCGCATCCTGCCACGAACCCGTTTCGGCGTACAGATCGCGGAGAAATCGCGCCGCGTAACGTGTGTTTGCGACAGGGTCGAAGGCTTCGTCGAGCGAGGCGAAGGCGTCGCCATGATAGTGCAGGTTAACCTGCATACACCCAACGTCGATAAGCCGAGTGCCTTCGTCAAGCAGATTAGCAACCGCAGTCAACGCTTGGTTTTTGTTTTGAAAATACATCCCCTGGCCGTTTGCGTTAATCGTCCAGGGCCAAGCCACGCGCGATCGGCTCTCCGCATCCCAGCGGCTGGACTCTGCGAAGGCGATCGCCGACAGGAGGCCCTGCGGAATGCGCTCAACCCGCTCCGCGCGTTCAATCGCGGTCGCGCATGCGTCGGCCGAGTCCGCTCGCTCCCGCGCCTCCGCCAGCCGCGGCAAAGCGGCCATGCACAGGGCGAAAACAAAACACGCGATGGCGGTTCGGAATTCTCGCAGCGGACGCATCAAGGATCGGTATACGCGCCCAGGTTTAACAAAATGACTACCCCCCCCTTAACGATGCGACAAAATGCGCGGACAGGCATATCGAGGGTATCGTCGGCTCCAACCCCGCCCTACAATGCCGCCTCACGGGACGCATGGGGGCAGGTCGTCTGCAGCGACCTATACGAGCACGGCGGCAAAAGACTTTCGTCAACGAGACCGCTGGTTCGACAACAACAGGCTCTTCCGGCTGTGAGGCCAAACATGCGTGATGTGTCCAAGCGGTTTTTGCGTCTGCCCGATCTGCCCGACGACATCCTTGCCGACATGCCCGACCATGTGAACATCGCGTTCACAGGCGCGCGGCGGCATGGCTTCGAAGTCGAAATGATTTGCCCAGGCGTTCAGGTACCAACGTTTCTCCGGTCCCGGCGGCGTCTGGTCGTTGTTGCCGACGATGGCGACGATCCGGACTGGGGGCCGGACGCGTTCGATCTCGACGCGTTGGGAAAAGACGTTCGCGCGTCGCGACGCGCCTTCGTTATCGCCGTTCCCGCCGATCCGGAGATTTACGCGGCCGCCTATGCGGCAGCGGTCGAGGATCTGGCCGAGGGGTCGACGGTGTCACTCATCGTCGAAACGGTTCAAAGCTTTCGCCAGGATTGGCTCGACATGGTGATGGCGCTGCGCCGCAACCGGACTGCGGCGGTACGTGCCGCCGCTTTCCTGTGAGCTCGGCGGCGGCACGCATGCGTGTCATTCAGGCGGCGGATTCTTTCGCTTCGACATGACGGTTGGGCAGTTCGACATTCACTTCGAGTGACGAAACGGTGCCGGTGTTTTCGAAGTCGACGCTGATCTTGTCCTCGTCGATGTCGACGTACTTCGCGACCAGCTCAACGATTTCCCGATACAGGCGGGGCAGATAATCCGGGGACGACGTGCCCGCGCGCTCGTGCGCCAGGAGGATTTGAAGCCGTTCCTTCGCTGCCGGAGCGGATGCTTCCGGCCGCCGCCTCAGGAAGTTCAGGATGCTCATGCCGACCTCCGCATAAACCGCTGGAACAAGCTCCTCCGCTCGGGCCGGGTGAAACGGAAATCGATGGTATCGCCAAGAAAGCGCCCGACCGCGTCGAGATAGGCCTGCCCCGCCGGCGAGATGCCGTCGAGGATGATCGGTTGGCCCAGGTTCGACGCCTTGAGCACCGACGTGCTCTCGGGAATGATGCCGAGGAGTGGTATGGCCAGAATTTCCAGCACGTCCTGAACCTTCAGCATCTCGCCCCGCTCCACCCGCGCCGGATCGTAGCGGGTCAGCAGCAGATGCTCCTTGACCGGATCCAGGCCCTCTTCGGCGCGGCGCGACCGGCTCTGCAGGACGCCCAGGATTCGATCGCTGTCGCGAACGCTGGACACTTCCGGATTGGTGACGATGATCGCCTCGTCCGCGTAGTACAGCGCCATCAGCGCCCCCCGCTCGATTCCGGCGGGACTGTCGCAGATGATGAACTCATAGTCCTTCTTGAGTTCGTCGAGAACGCGCTCGACGCCATCGCGGGTCAGCGCATCCTTGTCGCGGGTCTGGCTCGTCGGCAGGATGGCAAGATTCTCGAACCGTTTATCCCGAATCAAGGCTTGGCTGAGCCGGGCGTCGCCGTTAACGACGTTGATGAAGTCAAACACGACCCGCCGCTCGCACCCCATGACCAGGTCCAGGTTGCGTAGACCGACGTCGAAGTCGATGACCACTGTCTTGTGCCCACGCTGGGCGAGACCGGCAGCAAACGCGGCGCTCGACGTGGTCTTACCGACCCCGCCTTTGCCCGATGTCATGACGATGACCTTAGACAAGGCTTCCTCCGTTGCCTGATGAAAACGCGCTTCTCATAGTCGCTGGCCTCCCCGCTTAGCCGAGAGGCTCGATGGCGAGGCGTTCGCCGGCCAACGAAACCTGAACCGGCCGGCCGATGAGATGTTCCGGAATGTCGTCCCGTACCCGCCAGCAGCCGGCAATCGACACCAGCTCGGCATCGAGGCTGTGACAGAAGACCCGGGCCTGTTCGTCGCCGCTAACACCCGCGTGCGCGCGGCCGCGCAGTGGGCCGTAGACGTGGATATGTCCATCGGCCAGCAATTCGGCACCGTGGCTGATGGGTGCCAGCACGATCAGGTCCGCCTGGCGGGCATAAACCTGGCTGCCGGAGCGGACCGGCCGGTCGACGACCAGCGTGCCGCTGCCCTGGATGGGCGCCGCCGCGGACCCCGCCGGCGGTGTCGGTGCCGCCGCGCCGGATTGCTGAGGCGTCGCCGGCTGGATGGCCGGGACATCGCGAGCCGTCCCGCCGCCGGGCATCAGGCTGAGACCGCAATTGACCGCCGCCTTGTTCTGCTCCTCGGTGCCGTTCTGGACGCCGACCGGCACCAGCTGGTGCTGGCGAAGTCGGCGTACCAGCTCGGCCATGTTGAACGGCGGCGCGTCGCCCAGCTCGCGCAGATCGAGAACAATCGGCGCATGGCGAAAAAAGTCAGGCGTCTTCGACACCTTTTCCAACAAGGCTGTGAAGAATGCTTGATCGCGCGGATTTTGCACCCTCAGAACCATGAGCGTGAACAGCCCGCCCCTGAACTGCACGGACGGGAGCGTCGTATCGGCGGCGATTGTCGTTTGGGTCAGAGCGGTCATTGCCTTTCCGAATCGTTGCGGCCGGTAACCGGAGCGTGACACCGGTGCCAACGCGACCGTCGAACTCAACATCATGTGGTTGGTTTCAACATCCGACACAGTTTATGGCAAGCATGAAGTTCCGGAGCGAATCCTGCGACTCGGTAAACCATGCCGCTGCTTGAGAGATTCGGAACCGTCCACAGGCTGGTCGGTGCGGCCGGTTTCAGACGATCATCGGTGACCGCAAGCGGCCGGCCGCGAATCGGTTATTGAGAAGAATGACGCCCGAGTCGGCTCAGAGGCCGATGTAGGACAACTCCACCGGTGATCGGTGGCCGGTCACGATGACGACGCCTTTGTCGCTGACGGAATAATGCTGGCGGTCATGGTCGGGATCGAATCCGATGCGCTCGCCGGCCGGGACGCGGGCGTTCTTATCAAGGATGGTCCGCCGAATGTGCGCACCGGGGCCGATTTCGCAGTTGTCGAGAATGACGGAATCCTCGATGACGGCGCCGCCATGAACGATGACGTTGCGGCCAAGCACTGAATCCTGGACATGGCCTGCAATGATGCAGCCGCCGGCGATGAGCGAGCGATGCGCCTCGCTCTGCTCGCCATTCGGTCCCTGGTCGAACCGTACCGGTGGGTCGGGATAGCTGGCGGTGCGCAACGGCCAGCGCCGGTTGTACAGGTTGAGCGGCGACTTTGGCGCCCGGATCTCCATGTTCGCTTCGAAGTACGCATCGATGGTGCCGACGTCGCGCCAGTAGTTTCCGCCCTTAACCGGTTCGCCGGGAATGCGATTGGTCTGGAAGTCGTAGGCGTAAATCCGCTCCTCCCCGACGCACTGCGGAAGGATATCCTTGCCGAAATCGTGACCGCTCGTCTTGTCCGCCGCATCTTCCTTGACCATGCGCACCAGCGCTTCGGTGGAAAAGACGTAGTTTCCCATCGACGCCAGCACCGTGTCCGGTTCGCCGGGAATTGACGGCGCATCCGGGTCCTTTTCGATGAAGCGGACGATGTGGCCATCGGCCATGGCCTCGACGACGCCGAACTCGGCCGAATAGGCGCGATCGACGGGAATGGTCGCCACGGTCACGTCCGCCGTCACCTGGCGATGAAACTCGATCATCTCAAGCACGTTCATGCGATAGACGTGGTCGGCGCCAAAGACGGCGACGACATCCGGCTTCGACTGCTCGATCAGATTGAGATTCTGGTAAATCGCATCGGCGGTGCCCCGGTACCAAGTCTCGCCCGGCGACCGCATCTGTGCCGGCACCGGGATGATGAACTGGCTGCCGAGAACGGTACTGAACTGCCATCCGTCCTTCAAGTGCAGCAGCAGCGACTGGCTCTTGAACTGAACCAAAACATATATGGAGGTCATGCCGCTGTTGACGAGGTTGCTGAGCACGAAATCGACAATGCGGTACTTGCCGGCGAACGACACCGCGGGCTTTGCCCGCTCGTTGGTGAGCGGTGAGAGCCGGGTTCCCTTCCCGCCGGCCAGAACGATTGCGAGTGCACGCAGGTTCATGTCGTTTTCCTCCTCGCCGTCGGCGTGACTGCCGGGCGGTGTCACGGCAGGTATGCTACGTGGTTTTTCGGGATCGCCCAATGCCGCCCGTGAAAACGTCGACGGGCGTTACGACAACGTCTCGGCCTAGCGTCAGGTTCCGCCGAGCGCGTCTTCCAGCCCGGTGCACGAGGCCCAAATCGGCGGCTCCAGTGGCTCCCGCGCGATCAGCGATACCGTACCGCCTTCCCAATCCGTCAGAAACTCGCTGAGAGATTTTCCCCAGATCCTATAGCCGTGAGCGTTCATGTGCAGAGGGTCCTCGGAGAAACAGGTAAGCCACGGCTCCATCCCGCCGCCGACCATACGCCGGGTTACGTCGAGATACCGCACATCCGGCTGGCCCGCGAGCCGCCGCTCGGCCAGGCGGTTGGTGTAGGCGATGGCGTGCATAATGTGCAGGCGGGCGGGACTGACCTTTATGGACGCGTATCCAAGCGGCGTATCTCCCAGCATTTCCCGTTTGCGGGCAAGAAAGGACTCCAGGTCGTCGATGACCCGCTCGGGACTGCGGCCGTTATCGAGGTCGTTGTCGCCGGCATAAAGGATGATCGCCGATGGCCTGACCACCGCCACAAGCCGATCGAAGTATTCAAGACAATCCGGCATGGTCGAGCCGCCGAAGGCATGATTGACGACATTGTACGCCGGAAAATGCCGGCTCATGTCGTGCCACAGGGTGAACGTCGAACTCCCGTAGAACAGCACGTTGGGGCGAGCCGTCGGACACTGCTTCCACCGCTTTTCGAGGGCAGTCACTTCGTCGTCGAACCATTCCGGCATGTGCCGCCACCCCCATCGCCCATGGGACCATCAACGCTTGCCTACCGGCGCCATACAGGCACGTACACGATAGGGATGCGCTTTAACAGCATTCATATAATTGAAATGGTCATGTTAAATATTGGTCATATGTATATCTCGATAAAATCGTATTACAGGCATCAACGCACTCTATCAATATCAATTTTGATGTGTTATTCAAACACACGCTCTTGATTACCTACAATATAGCTTGGTTACGTATTTTATATACTTGAAACATATATGCCATTGCGATGAAACGAGAACATCACAAGTGGTACTGTCACCCTCTCGGGCGGGATATGGAACTTCTGGCCTTCGGCCATGGCGGTGCCCGAGTCATCGTTTTTCCGACGCGCGTCGGACGCTTCTATGACTACGAAAACATGGGCATGATCGAGACACTGCGGCCGCATTTGGAGAACGGCTGGCTGCAGCTCTATTGCCTCGACTCCATTGATCACGAAACATTCTATTGCAACTGGTCCCAGCCGAGGGACCGCATCGCTCGTCACCTGCGCTACGAAAACTATGTCCTCAACGAGGTCCTGCCGCTCACGCGACACTTGAACGGCAATCCGTTTTTGATTTCTCACGGGTGTAGTTTTGGCGCCTATCACGCCATGAACATCGCGCTTCGCCATCCAGGCCTGTTTAACCGGGTCGTTGCGTTGAGCGGCCGATACAATCTCACCTCTCCCATCGAGGGTTTCCGGGACCTTCTCGACGGCTATTACGATGAGGACGTTTACTTCAACATGCCCAGCCACTACATGCCGAATATCGCCGACCGGGAGGTGATCGACCGCATCCGGCGCCTCGATATCAAAATGGTTGTCGGCGAAAACGACCCGTTTCTCGGCGACAATCGTCATCTGTCGCAAAGCTTGTGGGACAAGGGCATCTGGCATCTGTTCCGGGTCTGGAACGGCCGCGCACACGGCTACCGTCGTTGGCGAGAAATGGTCCCGTGTTTCTTGTAGCGTCGACGATCAACGCAGATCAAACACCATGACCTTCGACAGAAAGGCCAATCGCTCGTCGACCAACGTAAAGCCAGCGCCGGAGAACAACTGAATCAGGTCGCTTTCCGCGTAATCCCGATAGTAGGGTTCATGAAACGACGTTGGGAAGCCTGCCAGCATGCCGTCGTATTCGGGACGATCGCCGAATTGCAGGGAGTCGACCACCACGAGGCGCCCCGGCCGCTTGAGCACCCGCGCGCATTCGAGAGCCATTCTCTGCCGGACGTCCGACGGCACCTCGTGAAGCAGGTACGTTGAGGTTATGACGTCGATGCTCCCATCGGCGATGGGCAGATACTCGCCAAGACCGCACAGACGCTCGGCGCCCGGCCATCGGGCAAGCCGGCGTTTGGCCTCGGCAAGATAAGGGCGACTGATATCGATGCCGATGACGTCGATGTCGCTGAAAGAGTCACGCACGAACGTCAGGAACTGTCCCGTCCCGCATCCGATGTCCAACAGCCGCGGCCGGTTACCGCCGGCGCGCCGGACAAACGCGCCGATCGACGGCAGCGCCTGGCGGCGCATGGCATCCGCGGCGCCCAGAAACAGCACCTCAACTTGGTGGTCATAAAGGCGCGCCGAGTGCTCGCTGAGGTATCCATCGGTCTGAAAATGGAAGTTGCGCCGATAATAGTCCGGCAACGCTTGCAATCCTGATGGGACTTCGGTGTCGACATCCCGCCAGCCATTGCGGCGGCGGCGTTGGGTCACCGCCGGAAGGTCACGGAAATAGCGTATGGCCCCGGCCAGCCAGGCCGGCAGGTTGGGAATCTGGTCGTAGGGCGCGCGATAAAGCCCGTCGCGAACGTTCCGCTGATCTTGCGCCAACAAAGTGCCCAGATCGGACAGCAAATCCACCAGCCCCGTCGTCGGGCGCCGCCTTGTCGATGGCGGCCGTTCCGGCGGCGGATCGTCGCGACCGAGTCGCGCCGAAAGAAGGTACTCTCCAAGGAACCAGCCGACCCGCGTCGCCTGACTGGTCCAGTACACGCAGCCCGGTAGCATTCCGTTCGCCGTTACCCGTTCCACCGCGGCCCGCCCGCCGAAAGGCCGGCGTCCCTCCTGACCCGCCACCTTCTATATGATAGCGTCATCAGCCATCGGGAAGGCGATCATGGCGACGGAACCGAGGATCGAGATCGAGTATTGCACCCAGTGCCGGTGGCTGTTGCGGGCGGCATGGCTGGCGCAGGAGCTGCTGATCACGTTCGAGGACGTGCTCGGAGGGATCACGCTGATCCCCGGCCGAAACGGCATCTTCGAGATACGAATCGACGCCGTGCCGGTCTGGTCCCGCGCGGCCGAGGGACGCTTTCCCGACCTCGCGGAACTGAAGCGGGCGATCCGGGATTGTATCGCGCCGGAGCGCGATCTCGGACACTCGGATCGGCGATAGCGTCCGGGACTTCAGGCCGCCGGCAGCGCCGCCGCGAGGCCGTCCCGCTCTGGCAAAAGGGTGGAGGCGTACGCATCCGCGTCCGACGCGACCGTCGTCCGGTGCATCCGGCGCACATAGCGAGCGGTATCGAACGCGGTGCCCCTGTGGTTGACGGCGAGATTGTCCCAGAACAGGACGTCGCCGTTTCGCCATCGGTGCGCATAGACCAGATCGTCCTGGCGTGCATGGGCGCAGAGCTGCTCCAGCAGGGCCGCTCCCTCCGCGCCCGGCATCTCGACAATGCCGATCGCGTAGCCCGGGTTGATGTAGAGCGCTTTCCGGCCGGTGCGCGGATTGCGGCGGACCAGCGGGTGGATGGTGTCCGGGAACTGGCTGCGGCGCGCATCGGTCAGCGGCGGCTGGGTCGAGTCCCGCTGACGCAGTGCCTGGTAATAGTCGGCAAAACTGTGCACCGCATGCAGGTGTTCGATCCGATCCCGCAGATCGGCCGGCAACGTTTCATAGGCACAGTACATGTTGGCGAAGCAGGTGTCCGCTCCCTCCTCCGGACACGTCACCCCATACAGCAATGAGCCGAACGCGGGGTGGCGGATGAATGACTGATCCGAATGCCACAGACGGCCAACGCTGGGATCGCCGATCGCGCGGCCGTTTTCCTCGACGTTGCCGATTACATAAACGAACGGATGATCGCGCATCTGATACTGCTTCTGGGCCACTTCCTGCAGCCGGCCGAAGCGTTTTGTCAGAATGACCTGGTCGCCGGGGTCCAGATGCTGATCGCGGAACAGAAGCACGCCGAACCGGTCAAGGCCGTCGCGGATGGCGTCCATGGCGCCGTCGTCGAGGTCAACGGTTAGTTCGAGTTCGCGAACCTCGGCACCGACGACCGGCGACAGAGGCGCGAACACCAGTGGGCCAATGGTGACGCCGTCCAGCGCCAGGGTCGAGTTGCGTTCCATCATCAGTGTTCCGTTCAAAGGGCTCCAACGCACCGCCGTCTCTCTCACACTAGAGACAGATGAATTACAATGCTATTTGTCCCATTGAGGTAAGATGTTCAATGGCGTTGGCACTTCGGAATGCCACGAGAAGCGACACCATAATGGGTCGCACACGCGCTATCAGGCAACATCAACTTTGTTTCAATTTATGTCGATGTGCCGTCGGGCGCGGGCGCTCCCGGTCCGAGCGGCTGGCCGTAGGAAAACTCGACCGCATTTCCGTCCGGATCGACGACGCCGCAGTAATAGCCGACGGGAAAAGGCTCCCGGCGCGGTGGCCAGAGCAACAGCCCCCTGCCCCGCGCCTTTTCGGCGATGGCGTCCACCTCCTCTGTGCTGCCGCAGGCGAAGCCCAAATGCCCGTAATCGTCGTCCCCACCCCCGCCGCCATGCCCTCCACCGAGAAAGACGAATACGAACGTTGTCTCTCTGCCCGGTTCGGCAAGCCAGGCAACCGTCTGTCCGGAGTCATCGAACCTTTCATGCACGACGATAAGACCGCAAAAGTCCTGATAGAATCGAACCGACTTGCCGACGTCCCTCACGTGCAGGGCAATGTGGGTCAACGTCGGGGTCATGGCATCGCTTACACCGTGGCGCTTACACCCTGCCCGGCGGCAGATACTGCAGGGGATCGACGGCCTTTTTACCCTTGCGCATCTCGAAATGGAGTTGCGGCGTCGAGACGCTGCCAGAATTGCCGACCTCGGCGATGATCTGGCCCTTCTGCACGATGTCGCCACGCGAGACCTTGATCGAGTCGTTGTGCGCGTACGTGGTCACCCAGCCGCCGTCATGCTTGATGAGCACCAACTCGCCGAAGGCTTTCAACTCGTTGCCCGCATACGCGACGACGCCGGATTCCGCCGCGCGAACGGGTGCGCCTCGTGCCGCGGCGATGTTGATCCCGTCGTTGCGCAGTCCGCTCCCTTTGGAGCCGAACCGCGAGATGACCTTGCCAGTGGTCGGCCAGAGAAACCCGCCGCCGGATTTCGGCGGTGGCGCGCCGACAGCGGCCGGAGCTTTCGGCATCACCACCGCCGTGGTGGAGGCAGCGCCCGGCCGCCGCACCGGTGGCTCGACCGTCTCGTCCGATTCCGACGGTGTCCATGACGTAGATGACGGCGGCAGCGATTGCGCCGACGGCGACGGCGGGGCCGCCAACGGGGCAACGGTGGCTCCTTGAAGCGCCGATCGCGACGCTAACTCGGTGCCGGATGGAACGGCAGCCGGCACCACCGCCTCCGGAACGCGCAGCCGCTGGCCCCGGAACAACGTGTAGGGACGCGTCAGCCCGTTGGCCGACGCGAGAACGGACATGTCCAGATGATAGCGTTCCGCCAATTCCGACAGCGTCTCGCCTTTGCGGACGACGTGCTCGCGATCCCTCGGCAGCGCCAGCGATTGTCCGACGTAAAGGCGATAAGGCGGCCGTAGATTGTTCAGCTCAATGATCGAACGCGCCGGCGCTCCATAGCGCTGGGAAAGGCGCTCGACGCTGTCGCCGCTCATGACGGTGACGCGGGCGGGCCGGTCGGCGTAGGAAACGGTTTCAGGCGCCCGCCCCTGCGGCGCCGCCGCTGGCGAGCCACGCGAACCGGTGGGACTGCCCGGCCATTCGGCCCAGCCGCATCCGGCCGCGTTCAACGCGACAGCGGCAACGACGACAACGCTCCATCGGCATCGAGTGGCGGACTGTTTCATGGCGGCGAAAGTATGCGGGCTCGCGCTGGCGCCTTCAATTGTCGGCTGCGCCGTAGCGGCGCATCGGTTCGGCGATCAGCGGCACGAAGCGAATTTCGCCCAAATCTTCGGTTTCAAGGCCGTCTTCGCTGCGTTTTACCCGCAAAAGTCGCTGTTCGCCCGGTCCATGCTCGACCGGCACGACCATCAACCCCCCGATCGCCAACTGTTCGGCGAGCACCGGCGGCACGTCATGCGCTGCTGCGGTGACAATGATTCGCTCAAACGGCGCGTGTTCCGGCCAGCCTCGGGTACCGTCGCCGCACCGGGTGGTGATGTTTCCGATGCCCAATGTGGCGAACCGTTCGGTCGCTTCCACCAGCAGGTCCTGATGGCGTTCGACCGAATAGACCCGTCGGCATAGGCGCGACAGCACGGCAGCGTGATAGCCGGAGCCGGTTCCGATTTCGAGGACGCGCATCCGATCGCCCAGTTGAAGCGCCTGTGTCATCTGCCCGACGACAATGGGCGCGGACAGCGTCTGCTGGCAGCCGATGTGCAGCGCCGTGTTCTCATAGGCCTGGTCACGGAGGCTTTCCGGCGTAAAAACCTCCCGCGGCAGCCGTTCGATTGCCGCCAGGACCAGAGTATCTGTCACCCCGGCGCGGCGCAGGTCGAGAATCAGACGAATCTTGCGGGACGCGATGTTCATGAGAAAACGGCCTGCAGCGTCCGCAGGCTCGGCTGGTGGGTCAGATCGAGGCACAGGGGCGTCACGGAAACTGCCCCCCGATGCACTGCCTCCAGATCGGTTCCCTGGCGCCGATGATCCTCGTCGCGCCGGCCGCCGATCCAGAAATACCCCTCGCCGCGGGGATCGACGCCCACCGTCATCGAGCCGCCCACCTTGTGCCGCCCCTGGCGGGTCACCTCGATGCCGCTGACCTGATCCGCGGCAACAGCCGGAAAATTGACGTTGATCAGCACGCTCGACGGCCAGCCGACCGCCGCCAGCCGCTCCAGCGTCGGCTTGATCCACGCCGCCGCCGCATCCCAGCGGACCGCCTCGCCATCGACATAACGCTGGCTAAACGCGATCGACGGCACGCCGAGGAGCGTGCCTTCCATCGCCGCGGCGATGGTGCCGGAGTACGTGGCGTCCTCGCCAAGATTGCCGCCGCGATTAACGCCGGAGAGCACCAGATCCGGCGGTTTTTTCCGCATCACGTGATTGATGGCCAGCAGGACGCAGTCGGTCGGCGTGCCGTCGACCGTGTAGCGGCGCTGGCCCCGCACCCGCCGGACATAGAGTGGGCGACGCATGGTCAACGAATGGCTGGCGGCACTTTGTTCGGTTTCCGGTGCGACGACCCACACCTCCTTGACCAGCGGCCGGACGATTTTTTCGAGCAGTTTCAAGCCGTCGGCGTCGATACCGTCGTCATTGGACAGCAAGACACGGGCCGCGCCCAAGTCAATCGGATTGTGATGCATGGCCGACGATAACCTCCCGATCGCCCATGTACGGCCGGAGCGCCTTCGGCACCACGACGCTGCCGTCGACCCGCTGGTGGTTCTCAAGCACCGCCACCAACGCGCGGCCAACCGCGACACCCGAACCATTCAGCGTATGGATCAGCCGTGTGCCTTTTTCGCCGTCTGGTCGATAGCGGGCGTGCATCCGCCGCGCCTGGAAATCGCCGCAGTTCGAGCAGCTCGAGATTTCCCGATAGCGCTGCTGTCCCGGCAGCCAGACCTCGATGTCGTAGGTCTTGCGGGACGCGAAACCCATGTCGCCGGTGCAGAGGGTGACGACCCGGTAGGGCAGTTCCAGGCGCTGAAGGATGTCCTCGGCGCAGCGAGTCATCCGCTCGTGCTCCTCGGCGGAGGTCTCGGGCGTGGTCAGGCTGACCAGTTCGACCTTGGCGAACTGATGCTGGCGGATCATGCCGCGGGTGTCCTTGCCGGCGGCGCCCGCTTCGGCGCGGAAGCACCACGTCAACGCCGTGTAGCGGCGCGGCAGATCCGCCTCGGCGAGAATTTCGCCGGCGGCAAGATTGGTTAGTGGCACTTCGGCGGTGGGAATGAGCCAACGGCCGTCGGTGGTCCGGAATAGATCGTCGCCGAACTTCGGCAGGTTGCCCGTTCCGAACAGGATGTCATCGCGGACGAGCGCGGGCGGACTGATTTCCTCGTAACCAAAGGTCTCCGTATGGACGTCGAGCATCAACTGCGCCAGCGCCCGTTCGAGTCGGGCCAGCGCCCCCTTCAGCACGACAAAGCGGCTGCCGGCAAGTTTGCTGGCGCGTTCGAAATCCATCAAGCCCAGGACATCGCCGATATCAACGTGGTCGCGGGGCGTAAAGTCTATCGCGCGTGGTTCGCCCCAGCGGCGCAGTTCCACGTTGGCCTTCTCGTCGAGGCCATCGGGAACGTCGGCGGCCGGCAGATTCGGGATCATCGCCAGGTAGTCGTTAAGCGCGGTCTCCGCCAGCCGCGCCCGCTCCTCGGCGTCGCTTTCGACCTGCTTGGAGAGGCTGACCTCCGCAAGAATCGTTTCCGCATCCTCGCCGCGCGCCTTGCGGGCGCCGATTTCTTTCGATAACGCCTTGCGGCGGGCCTGAATGTCCTGAACCTCGCCCAGTGCCGCGCGACGTTCCTGGTCGAGCGCCATCGCGGCGGCGGCGGCCGGCGGCAAGCCGCGCCGGGCGAGGCCATGATCGAACTCGTCAGCGTGATCGCGTATCCAGCGTATATCGAGCATTTGGGGCAGAATTCCGATGGGGCGGAAGGGCACTTGGGCGTAGCGAATGCGACCGCCGTGGTCAAGGACGCCGTCGCCCGCCCGCCTCAGGCCCCCCTGGCTCAGACCGGAGGGTCGCGCGGCGGGACGGACTCGGTCCCGGAACGCGACGCGCCCGCGTCGGCCTTCGCATCGCCGTTGGCGCCAAACGGCTGCCGCCAGCGCGACTCCATGAAGCGAATGATCAGTATCGACGCCTCGTAGAGAACGATGATCGGTAATGCGAGCCCGACTTGGCTGATCACGTCCGGCGGGGTGAGAATTGCGGCGGCCACGAAGGCGAAAACAATCGCGTAACGGCGTTTGCCGCGCAACCCGTCGGCGGTGACGATGCCGGCGCGCGCCAGCAGCGTCAGCACCACCGGCATCTCGAAGGCGAGCCCGAACGCAAAAATGAGCTGCATGACCAGGGAGAGATATTCGCCGACCTTGGCTTCCAGCTGGATCGGCAGCACGCCGTCGCCGCCGGTCTCGAAGCCCAGAAAAAATCGCCAAGCGACCGGGAAGACGACCGTATAGGCGAAGGCGCCGCCGAGAAAGAACAGCACCGGCGTGGCGATCAGGAACGGCAAGAACGCTCCCCGCTCGTTGCGATACAGCCCCGGTGCGATGAACTTCCACGCCTGCACCGCGATGATCGGAAAGCCCAGGAACAGCGCCGCGAAGAACGCAACCTTGACGTAAGTAAAAAACGCTTCCGTCAGGTGGGTGAAGATCATCCGCCGATCATCGCCGTGCTCGGCCAGAGCGTTGGCCAGCGGCCGGGTCAAGAAGGCGTAAATGTGGTCGGATACGGCGTAGCAGAGGAAGAACAGAACGACGATGCCAAGCACCGAATAGATCAGCCGCTGCCTCAGTTCGGCCAGATGCTCGATCAACGGCATCCGAAATGCATCGACGTCGTCGTCTGTCACGTCTGAGGCTCGCCGGCGTGTCTGGTCGCCCGTCCGGCGCTCGCGAGGGTATGCGAGGGTGCCGGGCTCCTCATCCGCATCGTCTCACCGGGTATCGTCATTGAGAGGCCGGTTTTGGTGGCTCGCCGCTTCCGAGAGAGGTCTCTTCGGACGTGGTTTCCCCAGACGTCTCGGCAATGACATTGTTCCCGGCCGGCGCTGGCGACACGCCTTCCGTTCTGCCCGGCGCCGGCGACGTGGTCAGGCTGCCCTCCATAACCGCGCGATTGAACTGTCGCGGATCGAAGTCGGCGGTCAGCGAGCCGGACGGATCGACGTGATCCTTGACGAAATGGGCCGGATCGACGCGCCCGGCCTGATCCATTTTTCGCTTCAGATCGTCCAGCTCGGCCTCGCGCATCATATCCGCCATGCCCGACTGAAACTCGCGGCTGAGTCCGCGAAGCCGGCTGACGATGCGCGCCACGGCGCGCATTGCCGCCGGCATGTCCTTCGGCCCAATGACGATGAGTGCAATCACGCCGATAATGAAAAGTTCGGACCATCCGATGTCGAACATGGCAGGCGGCGTCTCTCGGACAGCGGGGCTGAGCCACGTTAACTTTTAGGAGCGGGCGGCCCGATCCTTTTCCGTTGCGGTCTCGGTCTCCGCGTTGCGCCGTGCATCACCCTCCAGCGCTTTCGCTTCACGCTCGGTGAGAGAGCGATCCTCGAATGGTTCGTCGTCGTCCTTGAGGCTTTTTTTGAAGGCCTTCAAGCCGGTTCCGAAGTCGCCCATGAGCTGTGAGACCTTGCCGCGTCCACCGAACAAGACGAGCACGACCACGAGGACGATAAGCCAGTGCCAGATACTGAAACTGCCCATGTGACCATTCTCAATCTTGGGTAAGCGCCATGGCGGAAAACGATAATGGCAGAAAGGCACAAAGCCAGCAACGGCGCTGGTCGAACGACGGCGAACCGTATCAGTCCACTGTATCAGTCCGCCGTTTGACCGACAGCGGCGCCTTCGCCCAGCGCCGGGTCGGCAAGGTCGATGAGGCCCGCCGCCGACACATCCTCGATGCGGGGAAGTTCGTCCAGATCCCGCAAGGAAAAGTCGCGCAGGAACACGTCTGTCGTCGCCCATAGCGCCGGCCGCCCCGGCGTCTTGCGCCGGCCGCAGAGACGGATCCAACCGTTCGTGAACAACACGTCAAGGATGCCCCGGCCCACCCGCACGCCGCGGATCTCCTCGATCTCCCCCCTGGTTACCGGCTGGTGATAGGCAACGATCGCCAGCGTCTCGATAGCGGCGCGGGACAATCGACGCTCACCGTCTCGGTCAACCGAGAGCCGCTTTTCGACATCGTTGGCGGTGTTGAACGCCCAGCTCCCCCCGGCGCGGGTCAGATTGACGCCCCGGTCGGCGTAGTCAAGGGCGAGGCGATCGAGAAGCGCGCCGAGGTCCGCGCCTTCCGGCAAGCGGCGCGACAGCTCGCGCTCGCTAACGGGCTCCGACGACTGAAAAAGCATCGCCTCGATGAGACGAAGATGCTCACCGTCATCCGTCATGGCTGATCTCCTCACCGCGCTGTGGCTTGACGTAAATCGGACCGAACGGCCCGGACTGACGCAGGCGCAACGCCCCCTGGCGGGCAAGCTCCAGCGAGGCGGCGAACACCGCGGCCACGCGCGAGCGGGCATCGAAACTCCCCGCCGAAACGTCGTTCAAGGCTTCCGGCGGCAGGTACCGCTCAAGGCTTTCCCACCCCGGCCAATGCCCAAGCAGGCTGCGGATGCGCTCGATCGCGTCGTCGACCGACCACAGGTCGGATGGCCGGATAGACAGCGGTCGTGACCGAAGCCGCCGCTGCTGGATGTCGAGGTAGGCTCGCAACAGGTCGTTTAGGTGCGGATGGATAACATCGAGGTTCTTCGACACCGTTTCGGTCCCGGCGTGCTGCCCGCGCGGGGCAAACGCGATACCGCAGCGGGGCCGCGCCGACAACGCCGCCGCAGCTTTGCGTATCTCTTCCAGGTGACGCAGGTGCCTGGTCAGCGTCTCCGCCATTTCCTCGGCGGACGGTTCGTCGGCCGCCGACGGTTTGGGCAGCAGCAGCCGCGACTTCAGATACGCCAGCCACGCCGCCATCACCAGATACTCGGCCGCCAGGTTCAGGTCGGCGCGGCGCGCTGCGGCAACGAAACCGAGATACTGGTCCGCAAGCTGGAGAATGGAGATCTCCTTCAGATCGACCTTCTGCGCACGCGCTAGATCGAGAAGAACATCCAGCGGACCGGCGTAGCCGTCGACATCGACGAGCAACGACCGCGCCCCCCCAGCGGACGCGGCCGCGGCCGTGTCGTCGACACCGACGTATCCGTCCATCACTACTGCACCCCCGCTACGACGAGAATGGCCCGGGCGAGAAAATGCGCCGGCACGATGACGATCCAGTAAAAGACGTTGAGATCGAGCCCGATCCGTCCGCCCAACCAGGGAAGCAGAAAGACGATGCCGAGGACGATGGCGAAGCCGGCGCGTTCCAGGCGGGCGAGCGGTCGCGCGAGCGCTGGCGGCAACAGGCCCACCGCGACCCGGCCGCCGTCCAGCGGTGGCAGCGGCAACATATTAAAAACGGCTAGTAGTACGTTGATCCAAATAGCGTTCTGTAGGTTCAACAACAGCCATTGGGCGAACGGTGCCGGATCGGCGGGAACGACGTGCAGCAGCAACGCGGCCGCCAGCGCGAGACAAAGGTTTATGCCCGGCCCGGCCGCGGCGACCGCCACCATGTGCATGCGGGGACGGCGCAGCCGCCGGAAATCGACCGGCACCGGCTTGGCGAAGCCGAACATCATCCGCCCACCCGAGAGCAGCAGCAGGACCCCCGGCAGGAGGATGGTGCCGAACAGGTCGATGTGACGCGCGGGATTGAAGGTGACCCGCCCAAGACGCCACGCGGTATCGTCGCCGCACTTCCAGGCGACCCAGCCGTGCGCCGCCTCGTGAAACGTCACCGCGAGCAGCACCGGAAGCGCCCACACCGAAATCTGATAGGCGATGTCGGCAAGCATTATGCCGATACCCGATTCATCAGGTCAGACAGGCGGCTCTGACCGTCGGCAAGGACTAGGGGCTGCGGCGCCAACGGCCGCGCCTGCGAATGTTCGAGCCGCCCCCGGGCGGTCGGACTCAGTGGTGGACTCGCCGCCAGCACCGCTTTGGTATCGGCGATAAGGCCGTTGCAATGCAGGACAATGTCGCACCCGGCGGCGAGTGCGGCGTGGACGCGCTCGGCTGGCGTTCCCGAAAGGGCTTCCATGCACAGGTCGTCGGAGACAAGCACGCCCTCGAAGCCGATCTCGCCACGGATGACCTCACCGATCACCGTCTCGGACGTGGTTGCTGGCCGTTCGGGATCAATCGCCCGATAGACGACGTGCGCTGTCATTGCCCACGGCATGTCGTTCAACATCGCAAATGGCGCGAAATCGACCGCCCGGAGGCGATCGTGCTCGGTATCGACGACCGGCAGTCTTTTGTGGCTGTCGACCGTCGCCCGTCCATGGCCCGGAATATGCTTGATAATCGGCACGATACCGCCGGCCATAAGGCCCGTGGCGACGGCGCGGCCAAGCATGGCGACGCGATGGGGGTCGTCGCAAAAGGCGCGATCGCCGATCACGCCGTCGGCCCCCGGCTGTGGAATGTCCAGTACAGGCCAGCAGTCGTGGGTAATGCCCAGCGCTGCCAATTCGTCGGCAACCAGCCGTGCGTTCAGCCACGCCGCTTCGACGCCGTCAGCCTCGCTGAACGCCGCCAGTCGACCGAAAACGTCGGCCGGCGGCGCGGCGCGCCAGTGCGGCGGCTGCAGGCGCTGAACCCGCCCCCCTTCCTGATCGATGAGGATCGGCGCATCGGCGCGGCCGACGACGTCCCGAAGGTCGGCAATCAGCGCCTTAACCTGGGCGGGAGCGCGGCAGTTGCGGGCAAACAGAATGAAGCCCAACGGATTGGCTTGCATGAAGAGCGCGCGCTCGTCGTCGCCCAGTTCCAGCCCCGCCAGTCCGACGATCGCCGCTGTCGGCACGCCTAGCTCGCTTGCTTCAGGCGCCAGGCGCAATGACAAGGCACCCCACCTTGCGCTGGGCGAGCGACTTGCAAAGCTGTCGCGCCGCCGCCTCCCCGGCAACGGGTCCGGCGCGAAGCCGGTAAACGGTTCCTTTGCTGCCAAGGTTCGCCTGGGCGACTTCCGGACGAAGGGTGCCGAGAAGGTCCCGGTTGGTGGACACCAGACGCTGCCACTCACGCTCCGCCTGTTCCTGTGTTCTGAGAGCGATCAGCTGAACCCGATAGGCTTGGCCGCTCGACGCCGCGCCGCGCGAACCGGTCGTCGCTGCCGATGCGGTGACGGTTGGAGAAGCCGCCGGAGCATGGGACGACGGTGCCGAAGCGGTTCGCGAAGGGGCCGCCGATTGCGCGATGGCCCTATCGATGACGGCGGGTTCGGCCGGCGACGCCAAGGAGGGTCGCGGTTGCGGCATGATGACACCGCTCAAAGACGGCCTGCTTTCATTCGCCGGAGTATCCGGCCCCGTGGGCGCCTGCTCGTCGAAGGCCGCTACTGAGGACCCGGTACCCGCTCGTGAAGCGTCGGGATCCCCCATCGCCAGTGCTCCGGAGGCCGTATCGCCCACGGCCGCCGGTTCCGCCGGATCGGACCCGTCCGCGGTGCTCGCCGGCGGCATCGGCGGCGGCATCGGCTGTTCGGGCTGGGTGAGCAGCCGCTCGACATTGGGGACGTCCTCGCCGCGCAAGACGCCATAAATGTGTTTGCCGCGATTGGGAATGTCCATGCCACCGGGATCGTCGGGGCGAACCTTGAACGGCTGATCATCCGCGCTGACGTAAGGAACCGGGCCGTCGCCGATGTTTGAACTGGAGCCGCCAGTCACCATCGTGACGACCATATAACCCATAGTAGCGAGACCAAGTCCCGCCAGCAGAGCGCCGGCAATCACGTACAGCCATCGCGCACCGGGCCCAAGAAAGGGTGCCGATGAGCGCACGGACCGGTACCGCTCGCCGTCGGAAGGAATGGTATCCTCGACTGCATCCATCATCGCAATTCCTCGACCGGCTCGACCCCGATGACACTAAGACCGGAAGCAACGACAAGCTGCGTCGCCCGAACCAGCGCCATGCGCGCCGCCGTCAGCGCCGGGTCGTCGGAGTGAATGAAACGCAGGCGGGCGTCATCCTTGCCGCGGGTCCAGAGAAGATGGAACAGCGCGGCAATCTCCTGCAGGTAAAACGCCAGCCGATGCGGCTCGTGGGCAAGGGCGGCGCTTTCGATCACCCGTGGCCATCCCGCCAGTGCCTTGATCAGATCCATCTCTGCCCGATCGGTCAGGCGATCGAGGTCCGCTTTGGCAAAGCGAGGATCGTCGGGACCGATCGCATCGGGTTCGGTGGCGGCCAGCCGCAGCACCGAACAGCATCGAGCGTGCGCGTACTGAACGTAAAAGACCGGGTTCTCCCGCGATTGCTCCGTCACCTTTGCGAAGTCGAAGTCCAGCGGCGCGTCGTTTCGGCGCGTCAGCACGATAAACCGGAACACGCCGCGTCCGACGCGGTCGATCACCTCGCGAAGCGTCACGAACGTTCCAGCGCGTTTCGACATCTTCACTGGCTCGCCGCCCTCCAGCAGATTGACCAGTTGACAGAGCTTAACGTCAACTTGCGCGCGGCCCTCGCTCACCGCGTTTACCGCCGCTTGCATCCTTTTCACATAACCCCCATGGTCCGCTCCCCAAACATCTATCATTTGGGAAAAACCGCGGCGGTATTTGTCCAGGTGGTACGCTATGTCAGTCGCGAAATAGGTCCAGGTGCCATCCGACTTCTGCAGCGGACGGTCGACGTCATCACCGAATCGAGTCGCCCGAAACAGCACCTGGGGCCGCTGCTCCCAGTCATCGGGAAGCTTTCCGCGCGGCGCGTCCAGAACGCCGGTGTAGATCAGATCGCGCTCGGCGAGGGCATCGAAAGCGGATTGCACGGCACCCGACCGGACCAGCGCGCGTTCCGAAACGACGACGTCGAACCGGATGCCGACGTTGTCGAGATCATCACGGATACGCTCCATCATCCGTCCGACCGCAAGGTCGCTGAGCGCCGGGAGCCATTCGGTTTCCTCGGCATCGGCCCAGCGGTCGCCGTCGCGCTCGACAACCTCGTTGGCCACCGCCTGTAGGTAGTCGCCGCCATAGGTGATGGCGCCGGCGTTGAGCTCCGCCTCGAACTCGGCGGTCGACAGCCGGCCCAAAGCCACCAGATAGCGGCGAAAGAGCGAGCGAGCGAGGGCATCGATCTGGCCGCCAGCGTCGTTGGTGTAATACTCACGCGTCACGGCGAAGCCGGCCTTCGCCAGCAGCGATGCCAGCGCGTCACCGACCACCGCACCGCGCCCATGGCCGACGTGAAGCGGGCCGGTGGGGTTGGCCGAGACATACTCGACGTTGACGGGAACGCCGCAGCCGATCGATGAGTCGCCGTAGGCCAGCCCGCTCTCGAGAATGCTCACCAGTTCGGCGCGCCAGAACGAGTCCCGAAGACGGAGGTTGACGAATCCGGGTCCGGCAACCTCCGCACCGGCGACGAATGACTGGGCGCCAAGATGTTCGGCGAGCAACTGGGCGATCTGCTTCGGCGGCCGGCGCGCGTCTCGTGACAGGACAAGCGCGGCATTGGTGGCCACGTCGCCGTGGCTCGGATCACGCGCGGGCTCAACGGTAATTCGGGTAATGTCCAGACCCTGCGGCAGGTGGCCGGCATCGGCCAGTGCCTGCACCGCGGCGTCCACGGTCTCGGCAACGCGTCGAAAAACACTCACGATATCCTCGATTGTACATCGAACAGGCGTCGATGCTCATTGGCGGCAAAGCGATCCGTCATGCCGGCAATGTAGTCCGCGACCACGCGTGCGGTGGTCGCGGTTGCCGGCGTGTCGGCCGCGCGCCGCCATTCGGTGGGAAGGCAGCCCGGCTCGTCGATGAACAGCATGAAGAGATCGCGCACCAAGCGGCGCGCCTTGCTGCTCATCCGGTTAAGCTTGTAATGGCGATACATGTTGTCGAACAGAAAGGATTTGAGCGCCCGATCGTGTTCGGCCATCCCGGGCGAAAAACCCACCACCGGTTTGCCGGCCCGCCGGATCGCGTCCGCGCTGGCGGGGGCAAGATCGGTAATACGGCGCCCGGTTTCCGCCAGCAGATCGTCGATCATGCGAGTGATCAGGCGGCGCACCGCCTCGTGGATCAGCCGGGCACGATCGATGCCCGGGTACCGAGCGGTGACCTCGGCGATGATGTGACCAGCGAGCGGAACCCGGGAAAGTTCCTCGATGGTGAACAGGCCCGCCCGCAGGCCGTCATCGATGTCGTGGTTGTTGTAGGCAATGTCGTCGGCAAGCGACGCCACTTGTGCTTCAGCCGAACTGTAGGTCGTCAGCTCCAGGTCGTGGGATGCCTGATACTCGACGATTGCCGCCGCCACGGGCTCACCGTCGGCGCCGACCGGACCGTTATGCTTGACCAAGCCTTCAAGCGTTTCCCAAGTCAGGTTCAGGCCATCAAACTCCGCATAGCGGGTCTCCAGCCGGGTGACGACACGGAGGCTCTGGGCGTTATGGTCGAACCCGCCGTACGGCCGCATCATCTCGCGCAGCGCGTCCTCGCCGGCATGGCCGAACGGCGGATGGCCAAGGTCGTGCGCCAGCGTCAGCGCTTCGGCGAGATCTTCGTTGAGTGCGAGAGCCCGGCAGATAGAACGCGCGATTTGCGACACCTCCAGGCTGTGCGTCAGTCGGGTGCGGTAAAAATCGCCCTCATGATTGACGAAAACCTGGGTCTTGTATTCCAGGCGCCGGAACGCCCCCGAGTGAATGATGCGGTCGCGATCGCGCTGAAAACAGGTCCGCGTCGGACTGCCCGGTTCCGCGAACAGCCTACCGCGGCTTTCATCCGGACAGCAGGCCCACGGAGCGAGGTGTGCGGCGTGTGTCATGCCGACAGCCTAACGGACGGCGGATAACGGGGCCAAGGATCCGTCCGCACCCGAGGCACGGCCTTTGAAAGACGCCGACGGTCGGCTACATATTATGGGCGTCGTCAAACAGATGGCTGGAAAATCGCATTTATGGATCAGAATAACGTGACATCGTCCGAGGGTGACATACGAATTTCCGACAGCGCGGCCGTGCGAATCGGCAACCTGGTAAAAGCCGAGGGGGGCGGCCCGCTGATGTTCCGAATCGCCGTATCGGGAGGGGGGTGCTCCGGCTTTCAATACGGCTTCAGCCTCGACAATCAGCGGCGCGGCGACGATCGACTTTTTATCCACGGCGACGTCACCGTCGTCGTCGACGAAGTCTCGCTTGACCTGCTCCGGGGCTGCGAACTGGAGTTCACAGACGACCTGATCGGTTCGTACTTCTCCATTCGGAACCCGAATGCGTCCTCGACGTGTGGTTGCGGAACGTCGTTTTCCGTTTGAATTGACCAACGCTTGGTTGCTACCAAGCAGTCGTCGATGCCCGCCCCCGTTTGGCGCCAGGAAACCGATGGGCGGAAAAGCGCACCCTGGCATTTGCGCTAAGCGTTCGGGCGACATGTCGGCGTGGCATCCCTTTCCTGCCGTGTTTTGCGGACAGGATATCGGTTGAACAGAACGAGGATCGTGGAAATGAAGGGTTTTTCAGTGTTTTTGCGGGGCACCGCAATGTTCGCGCTGCTCGCAGCGGGCATCACACTCAGCGCCTGTGAGGAGGAAGGTCCGGTCGAGAAGGTGGGTGAGGCCGTCGACAAGGCCGTAGAGTCGACCAAGGAGGCTGTGAGCAATGCGGTAGACGCAACCAAGGAAGCGGTCAACGACGCGGTCGAGTCGACCGAAGAAACGACCGAAGAAGGCATGGAGGAAGCGGACAAGGCAGCCGAAGAGGTCAAGGAAGACGTGAAAGAAGCTGGTGAGGATGCGAAGGAAAGTGCTGACGACGCAATGAAGGATGCTGAAGAAGCCGGCGAAAAAGCCACCGATTCAGCAAAGTAAAAATCGACAGCGCACGATTGAGCGCACCGCCATCGCTGGTCCGCACGGGCGACCCGTTGACGTTAGTCGCCCTGCGGGCATTTTTTTGAGAGTGAACGGCCGGCGCATGCGGTGGCGGTAATGAAAATTGCGACCTGGAATGTCAACTCGGTCAAGGCGCGATTACCGCAGGTGTTGGCGTGGTTGCGTGAAGCCGCGCCTGACGTCGCGCTTCTGCAGGAAATAAAGGTTACCGCGGACCACTTCCCATCGATGGAGATCGGCGATCTAGGGTACAACGTCGCGATATGCGGCCAACGGACCTATAACGGCGTCGCCATTCTCGCAAAGCGACCCATCGATGTGTTGTTCGACTCGCTGCCGGACAACGATGCGGATCCGCAGGCACGGTACATCGAGGCGATCGTCGATGGTCTCCGGGTGGCCTCGATCTATGCTCCCAACGGCAACCCCATCGGCACCGAAAAATTTGCATATAAGCTCGGATGGCTTGCGTGCCTTGGCCGTCACGTTACGGCATTGCGGGCGTCGGAGGACGCCTTCGTGCTCGGCGGCGACTTCAACGTCGCCCCCTGTGATGATGATGTTTACGACCCCGTCGGGTGGCAGGACGATGCCCTCTGCCGTCCGGAGTCCCGCGCTGCCTTTCGGCGCCTAATGCATCAGGGGCTCGTCGACGCGCTCGGCGCCACTGGTTCACATCATCGCCGCCGGTATACGTGGTGGGATTATCGTGGCGGCGCCTGGCCCGCCGACCATGGTCTCCGCATTGATCACCTGTTGCTCTCGCCGGAGGCCGCGGACCGGCTGGTTGACGCCGACGTCGACCGCGGTCCGCGCGATTGGGAAAAGGCATCCGATCACGCGCCGGTCTGGTGCATCCTCGACGATGGGGCGAGCCAAGCGAAACGGTAACCGCCCGCGATCCTGACGTTCGGAACGCGGGCGCTGTTCCTCATGTTTCGGCGGCGCACGACTTTGGAGCCTTATCGGTGTGCTCCGATAGCTGAGTCGCGTCATCCATGAGCGCAAGCCGGGTCTGCTCGTTGGTAAGGCCGCGGACCCGGCGCAAATCAGCACCGCGGAGATCAGCGTCAGTCAAATCCGCCCCGGACAGGAGCGCGTCATGAAGATCAGCCCGATGAAGATCGGCCGCGCGCAGAATCGCCCCCCTCAAGTCGGCACCATGAAGGTCGGCTTCATGCAGATCGGCGTACTCGAGGTCGGCGCCTCGCAGGTCGGCTCGATGCAGATCGGCACGGTGCAGGTCGGCGCCATCCAGTTCAGCATGATCGAGCATCGCGCTATGAAGGTCGGAGCGGTGCAGGTCGGCACCGTTGAGAAGGACACCGCTGAGATCGCGCCGGTGCAGGTCAGCGTGAGTCAACGCCGCGCGCTGCCCGATTTCCCAACCGGAACCAACCCAGGACCTGTGCATGTCCAGGATTCGAGCCAACAGAGCCTCGGATAGCCGACCGTTTGGCGCCTGCGCCTTTCCCTTGAGTGCCCGCGCCGCCGTGTCATGGCCGTTTCCACGCTCATCCTCGCCCATAAACTTCCTCCCTCCCAGCCGGCAATTGTTCGCCGTGATGTTAAATCTGTGTCTATATCCATATACAATAAGCGGATATATACGGGATTTCCAGCCTTCGCTTGAGGATCCGCCAGCACCGTTTCGTCAATCGCTTTCAAGCGGTTGAGGGGGGCGTGCTCGTCGTTTTCGATCCCTGCCGGTTCGTGGCAGAGGCCGCCGCGCGATACACAAGGCAGCGAGTGAAAACCATAGGTAAAAAGGCGGTTTACCGGCATTCTTCGCTCACATTTATAGCTTCCCATTAGGTAACTCTCTCGTTCCGGCGCCAGTTATCAAACGATATCTGCAAAGCATGCACTGATCCGTAAAAGTAACATCGTTTCCCCATACGGAGATATTTTTCATAATCGCAGGTTTTGTGCCAATTCGTGCAAAACCCGAACGCTAGGGCGCCTATTTGTATTAGCCAACAAACAAGGCACTTTATTTAACGGAGAAATTGAATAAAATACAAAGGCTATGTCTACCCGCCAGTAGCGGCATGACATAGCGTAAAGGTCGATCCGATGCCCGGGCACACGCGGTGCGGTGGCAGGTCATGCGGACGGTTGGACGTTGCCCGTGAAGCTCTATTCGCCGGGTGATCGGAGTGGCGTTTTTGTGATCCGGCTCGCTGAGGTAATGACGCGGGTGCCTGTTCGACATCTTCTATCCGGAAGCTGTCGGACGAGGTGGGTATTGGTTCCCATTGTGTAGGGAGGATGTGCACATGGCAAAAATTACATCGTTAGTGTTGGTTGGGGCGATGTTGATCGCCACCACGGGTTGCGCGGGCTTTGAATATGGTCGCGCAAAATCGCAGCCGGCAGCGTCCGGTGCTTATGATCAGAGCCTTCAGAAGGGCTACCTGGATCTCTCAAAAGGCGAGTTCAACGAAGGCGATTATTGGGATTCCGACACGTTCGCGGATCGCTCCATAGCCGCTGCGAAAGGATCGCCGACCCAGCCGGAGCAGATTGGCGCGCGCAATCTGCCCTCGGACAAAGTTGATGAGCTGACCACCGCGCGCCAGCGGCTTGTCACGGCGCAAGGCGAAAGCTGGACCGAAAAGAACCCTGAGGCAACGGCACGGGCTCAGGTGATGTTCGATTGCTGGATGCAGGAACAGGAAGAAAACTTCCAGCCCCAGGACATCGCTCGTTGCCGGGACGGCTTCTACACAGCCCTCGGCGAATTGGAAGTCGCGACCGGCCCTGGCAGCTATCTCGTCTTCTTCGACTTCGATAGCTCAAAGGTGACGGCTGAAGGCAGTGAGGTCATCGCGACGGCAGCGTCGAACGCCCTGGCTGAAGACGCCTCTGCCATTATCGCGGTCGGCCATACGGACACGGTCGGTTCCGCGGAGTACAACATGGGGCTGTCGCAGCGTCGCGCCGACTCCGTCGCGTCCGCGCTTGTTAAGGATGGCATTCCCGCCGGTGCCATCACCACCGAGGCGCGCGGGGAATCCGACCTGCTGGTTCCGACCGGTGACGGTGTTGCCGAGCCACAGAACCGCCGCGTTGAGATCAGCGTCGTGCGGCCTGAGCCCGGCGCCTAAGCGTCGTTCTCTGCCGTTAGCCTGACGTAAATGGCGGGGCGTCGTCTCAAAGCGGCGCCCCGCTTTGCGTTTAACGCGCATAAGCCGCTACTGCCCCGACGACCTAGTTTCCGACGGTGCGATCATCGAATCCGTGTACAGGCGGCTGATCGTCGCGCGCCTTGGCCGCGGTGGCGCTCATTCTTGCGGGCTTCGCAAGCAGCGAGCGGCGCGGCCAACCCGCCGCCTGACGTAAAGGCGACCGTGCACGAAATGCCGATCCCCCTGAAAGGCTTGCCTGTCTCCGCCAGCCGTGTCACACAGCCGACGCCTTAATACCGACACTTACCGATAGCTTCTGAGGGATCATGACCATACGTCTCGTCGCGCTTGTTGCCGCGCTGGTTCTGGGTTTTGCCGGCGAGACGTACGCCGGTGACGATACACTCACGCGCATCGCCGAACGCGGCGCGCTCGTCGCCGCCGCCGTTCCGGACCAGCTTCCCCTCGCCGCGCGGTCGAAGGACGGTACGCTCACCGGTTTCGATATCGAGGTTGCCGAAGAGATCGGCCGCCGCCTCGGCGTTCCGGTTCGCTTCGTGACGCCGGGGTGGGAGGCTATCCTGGCGGGCAACTGGCAGGATCGCTGGGATATGAGCGTCAGCTCCATTACGCCCACCGATAAGCGGGCCAAGTCGCTGGCGTTCCCGGTCGTCTATCGCTTCGACGCCGCGGTCGTCGCCGTTCGCCGCGACGATGAGCGCTATGAACGGTCGGATGATGTCTCCGGACAAATCATTGGCGTCAAGGCTGACACCACCTTCGAGCAATACCTGAAGCGGACGCTTACGCTGCCGGGCGTCGACACGATCGATTTTCGCATCGATGATCCAGCGATCAGCGCCTACCCCGACAAGGAGGACGCCATAAAGGCGCTCACCGAAGGCGCGGTCGATGCGGTCGTCACGTCTCTGGCAACCGCACAGGCGGCCATCTCCGGCGGCGCGGCGGCGCGGGTCCTGCCCGGCATTCTGTTTCTCGAACCGGTAGCGGTTGCGGTGGAACCCGGAGATGAGGCCTTTGCACGCAAAATCGAAGAGGTCGTTCTGTCGATGAGCGGCGATGGCACCCTGAGAGATTTGTCGATAACGTGGTTTGGCATCGACTTTTCACAGGACGCCATCCCGTAAGGGGCATCGTCAATGAGCACCGATATTGCCGATCCGCGGCGCGGCCGGTCATGTCTGCCCAGGTGTAACGATCAAGGAGAGAAACGCATGCTGAAACGGTTGCTCGGACTGACGGCCGCCGTACTCGTAACCGTGCCGGCGTATGCCGCTGCACCGGACAGTACGCTCGCCCGCATCAAGGATACCGGCACGATCACGCTCGGCCACCGCGATGACTCGCGGCCGTTTTCCTTCGTCGGCGGCGACGGTAAGCCCGCCGGTTACGCCCTTGATCTCTGCGAGCGGGTTGCGAACGCTGTCAAGGAAGACCTCGGGCTGTCGACGCTGAAGGTCGCGTACAAGCCGGTATCGGCCGAGAGCCGTTTTGACGCGGTCGCCGATGGCACCATCGATATCGAGTGTGGTGCCTCGTCGCAAACGCTAAGCCGGCGGGAACAGGTATCCTTTTCGCTGATGACCTTCATCACCGGCGCCAGTCTGCTGACCAAAGCCGATGCGGGTATCAATGGCGTCGGCGATCTCGGTGGCAAGACCGTCGCGGTGGTTTCCGGCACGACGACCGAGAAAGCGATCGAGCAGCGGCTGGCCGACAATGGTGTCGAGGCGACGGTGGTCAAAGTCGCGGACCATGACGAAGCCATGGCCATGCTCGAAAAAGGCGACGTCGACGCGCACTCGAGCGACCAGCTCATCCTGATTGGGCTTGCCAAGCAAACCAAAAACCCCGGCAACTACGCGCTGGCGCCAGAGCTGTTTACGTATGAGCCCTATGGCCTCGTCGTACGCCGCAACGACGACGATTTCCGGCTTGCCGTCGATCGCGCTATCGCACAGCTCTATCGGACCGGCGAGATCGCGACCGTTTACGAGAAATGGTTTGGCGATTGGGGCGGCCAGCCGAGCCGTCTGCTCATCGCCATGTGGGCGCTGAACGGTCTGCCGGAGTAAACGGGCCAGCCGGGCTACGCCGACGACCGGTAGCGGCGGAACCGTCCTCCGCTACCGGCCCGTCGTCGAGCCGTCTTAACTATCGGCGTAGACGTGCGTTTCGGCCTTGGCGCCGGGATGGGTGACCGCACCCTTGCAGGTGTCGCCAACGGTCTGGGCATACTTCCACAGCGCGCCGGACTGAAAGTCGGTGGACCGTGGCGCCCACGCCTGCCGCCGTTCGGCCAGTTCCGCCTCTGAAACCTCGACATCGAGGATGCCGGCTTCGGCGTCGATAACGATCACGTCGCCATCGCGCAGCAGTCCGATCGGCCCGCCGACCGCCGCCTCCGGCCCCACATGGCCGATGCAGAAGCCGCGCGTGGCGCCGGAAAACCGGCCATCGGTGATCAGCGCAACTTTGTCGCCCATCCCCTGTCCGTAGAGCAGCGCCGTCGTCGATAGCATCTCGCGCATGCCGGGACCGCCGCGCGGCCCCTCGTAGCGAATGACCAGAACCTCGCCTTCCCGGTAATCGCGCCGCTCGACGGCGGCGAAGCATTCTTCTTCGCTGTCGAAACAGCGGGCCGGCCCGCGGAAGCGCAGCGTCTTCATGCCGGCAACCTTGACGATGGCCCCCTGCGGCGCGATCGAGCCCTTCAGCCCGACCACCCCGCCCGTCTGCGACAGCGGCGCCGAGGTTCGCCGAATGACATCCTGGTCTTCCGGAAACGTCACGTCCGCCAGGTTCTCGGCGATGGTGCGGCCGTTAACGGTGAGGCACCCGCCGTGAATGAAGCCGCCGTCGAACAATGCTTTCATCAGCACCGGAACGCCGCCCACCTCGTACATGTCCTTGGCGACGTAGCGGCCAGCCGGTTTGAGATCGGCGATGTACGGCGTGCGGCGGAAGATGGCGCAGACATCGTCGAGGTCGAAGTCGATGCCCGCCTCGTGCGCCAGCGCCGGCAGATGCAACCCGGCGTTGGTCGAGCCGCCCGACGCCGCGACCACCGTCGCCGCGTTCTCCAGCGCTTCGCGCGTGACGATGTCGCGCGGCCGAAGGCCGCTGGCGATCAGGTCCATCACCGTCCGGCCGGACGCCTCGCACAGCGCGTCGCGTGACTCGTATGGCGCCGGCGCACCGGACGAGCCCGGCAGCGCGAGGCCGATCGCCTCGGCGACGCAGGCCATGGTGTTGGCGGTGAACTGGCCGCCGCAGGACCCGGCGGACGGACAGGCAACGCACTCCAGCGCATCCAGGTCGGCGTCGCTCATCGTGCCGGCGGAATGATGGCCGACCGCCTCGAACACGTCCTGCACGGTGACGTCGCGGCCCTTATGCCGACCGGGCAGGATGGAGCCGCCATAGATGAACACCGACGGCACGTTGAGGCGCACCATCGCCATCATCATCCCTGGCAGCGACTTGTCACAGCCGGCGAGGCCGACGAGCGCGTCATAGCAGTGCCCGCGCATGGTCAACTCGACTGAGTCCGCGATCACCTCGCGGGACACCAGCGACGACTTCATTCCGGCATGGCCCATGGCAATGCCGTCGGTCACGGTGATGGTCGTGAACTCGCGCGGCGTGCCGGCGGCTGCCTTGACGCCAAGCTTGACCGCCTGCGCCTGCCGCGACAGAGCGATGTTGCAGGGTGCGGCCTCGTTCCAGCAGGTGGCGACGCCGACAAACGGCTGGTCGATCTCATCGCGGCTCAGACCCATGGCGTAGTAGTACGACCGGTGCGGCGCCCGCTCCGGCCCCACCGTCACATGACGGCTGGGCAACCTGGACTTGTCATAGGTTCGCCTCGTCCGCGCGTCGTCCGGCATCGTTCTCGTCTCCTCCTGTTCGCTGGCCTCACCTTAAGCGCGCTGTCGCGCCATGCCTAGGGGCCGTGAGGTCCGGCAAAGCTCCTCGTCACGACCGCGAGAAATAGACCATTAGCGCCAGGAGCACGATTGCGGCCGCCTGGGCGCCGACGCGTAGCCGCATGAGCATGTTTTGGCGCGCACTGTCCTGCTCACCGCCCCTCGCGAAGGTGACCAGCCCGGCGACCAAAAAGACCACGACGGCGGCCATGACGAGAAACAGAAGGATATCAAAAACGCCCACGTCCGCACCCTCCCCGGCTTTCGTTCCAATGTCCTCAATGGTGCCGACGACGGTCGCCCGAGGCAAGCCGCCGAACGACGCCACGCGCCCTTGTCCACATCGTTGGCTATCGCCACTTCTTGATTAGAGAGGGTGAGGATTTTTTTTGGCAATGAACTGGACGCATTCACGCATCATGAGTGTTGCTGCGGACGGCGACGCCGTCGTGGTGCAAGTCGACGACGGCTGGGACGCCCTGCCCTTCGGTACGGACGGCGGCAGCTCGGGTGTCTTTCCCAGCCGCGAGCACGCGATCGGCATCGTCGAGGCGGTCGCCGGCGACATGCTGTGCTGCGTCGGTCACCTCGCCGAGGATTCCGACCGGTAAGCCGGTGTGCTCTGCCGGCTCAGCGGCCGACGGGACACGGTGCAAGGGGCTTGAACCGAACGACGTAATAGGGCGGCTTGGACTCGGCCACGCCGGCGTTCAAGCGGGCCGATAAATGCAAGCGGTTAACGGTCGCGTACACCAGGCCGTCGGGACCGCAACTCATACCGTCCGGCCAGCTTAGCCAGTCGGGATCGGAAAACAGCAACTCGTAGCTTCCGTCGGGGCGGACGACGCCGATGCCGTTCTCGGTCACCGACGAGACGTAGACGTTGTTGGCGGCATCGATGGTGATGCCGTCGCTCACCGGCTTCTCCCCCGCCCGCTCGACGCGCTCGGAAAGCTCGCTCGCCGAAAGCCCCTCGTCGAGAAGATCGGTTGTCCGCACGCGATACAGCGTCGTCCCGTGCATGGCGCCGAAGTACACCCAGTCGTAGGCGGCGTCGATGGTGATGGGGTTGACGCCGATGCGTGGCTCGATGACCGAGCCGTCGGCCTTTTTCATCTTCACCGGCGTGCCGTCGATGACCATCGACACGTCCTCGGCGCGGGTGCTTCGGTCGCCTTCGAGAACCCGTCGCGCGGTGCCGGTGGCGAGCTCGACGACGACCAGCGCCGCCTGATCCGGCCCGGGGCCGATGTCGGCGATGTAGATGGCCTGATGCTTGGGATCGACGGCAAGGTCGTTGAGGAACGAGCCCTCGATTGCCGCCGGACGCGGAATATCGATGACCCGATGCAGGCTTTCGGCGCGTGTGTCCCAGGCAACCAGCTTCGCCGGCATGCTGGCGTTATCCAGCATCCAGACGATGCCGGCGGCATCGGAGCGCAGACCCAGCACGGACGTCATGCCGATGCCATCGGGACCGGGCGGCCGGCTCCATGCTTCCGTCGGAAAGGCTTGAGTCGACCCGTCTGTCAGGATTTCGACCACCGCCAGGTCGGGTTCATAGAACTGATGCTGTGAGATGATGATTCGCCCGTCGGGCGTAATGGCGATGTTGCCGGGGCCGCTGTTCAGCCGCGCGACAATTTCAAACGCCGGATCGGACGGAGCGTCGGTCGCCTTATCGGCCAGTCCGACCCCGGGCAGCAGGAAAGCAGCCGGCAGCAGCACCCATGCCAGTCGACGGATCATCACGTCTCCCTTCTAGCGTTTCTCACACGATGGAGCGAACGACGCCACCGTCGACGCGGAGCGCCGCGCCGCTGGTCGCCGCCGCCTGCTCCGAGCACACGAAGATGACCAACGCCGCCACCTCCTCGACGGTAGCGAAGCGACCCAGAAGCGAGCTGGGCCGATGTTCGGCGAGGAACGCCGCCTCCACGTCGGCGAGCGGTTTTCCCTGCTCCGCCGCCAGTTTTTCCAGGAACAGCCCGGCTCCTTCCGACCGCGTCGGGCCGGGCAGGATGGCGTTGACGGTCACGCCGCTCCTGGCGGCGGTCTCGGCGAGCCCGCGCGAAACCGCTAGCTGGGCCGTCTTGGTGGTTCCGTAGTGGACCATCTCGGGCGGGATCTGGACGCCGGACTCGCTGGAGATGAACACGATTCGCCCCCAACCGGCGGCCATCATCCGTGGCAGATAGGCTCGAGACAGCCGGACGCCGCTCATCACGTTTACGTCGAAATGTCGTTGCCAGTCCTCGTCCGGAATATCGTTGAACGGCTTCGGCTCGAAAATGCCGACGTTGTTGACCAGAATGTCCGCCGCCGGTACGCGCTCGACCAAACTGCGGCAGCCGTCGGCGCCGCCCAGGTCGGCCGCGACGCCGCGCGCGTCGGCGCCGGAAACGTCGGCCCGCAATCGATCGAGGGCGGCTTCGACCCTTTCCGGCGTGCGGCCGTTGAGGACCACCGATGCGCCGGTCTCGGCGAGGCCTCGGACGATCGCGTACCCGATGCCGGCGGTGGAACCGGTCACGACGGCTGTACGGCCCGAAAGTTCGATTTGCATCCACGCTTCCTCTGTTCGTCCGCCGCTGTCCGGCGGCGCTTGCCGTGAACGTGATGTAGGGCGGTAATGGCGACGGACAATGCTTGGATGCTGGAGGGTGCGCCTCGTTACTGCCGTTGCATCATGACGCGATGTGTTGGAGAACGCAGGGCATCAAACTGACAACAGGTGTGCGCACCCATGGACATCCACCGCCTCTCGTGTCGCGCCGGCGCCGAAGCGGCCCGCGGCATCGCGGTCATCATCGACGTGTTTCGCGCCTTTACATGCGAGCCGTTGATGCTGCGCCTGGGCGCTTCGGAAATCATCCTCGAAGCCGACATCGACAGGTGCCGCCAGGTGGCGCGGGCAGGCAATCGCCTGCTCGTCGGCGAAAAGGATGAAGTGCCTATCGAGGGATTCGATTTCGGAAACTCGCCAAGCCAGATCCTCGCCGCCGGGCCGTCCGTCTTCGCCGGCCGCGGCGTCGTCCACCGGACGACAGCGGGCGTCACTGGCGCGCTGATTGCCATGGAGCGCGCACAAGAGGTTCTCCTGGCGTCGTTTCTCAACGCCGCCGCGACCGCGCGATACATCCGACAGTGCGAGCCGAGCGTGGTTAGCATCGTCGGTATGGGCGTGCGCACGCTCGCGCCGGCGCCGGAAGACGAACGCTGCGGCGATTACATCGAAAGTTTGCTCACCAATAGCGACTATGACCACATCGACGCTGTCGCCAACATTCTCGCCGCCGATACGGCGCAGCGATTTCTCCGTGGTGATAAGGCCTACCTGCCGCGTGAGGACCCGGTCTATTGCCTGCAGCGGGATCTCTTTGATCGCCCATTGCGTGCCGAACGGCGAGAAGACCTGGTCATGAGCGTGCCAATCGGACCGGCAACCCGGTAAGAGCGGCGGTCGCGCGACCGACGATCATCCAAGTGCCGTCGGCCTCCATCCGCGCTGTCTGACTCGAGACCGGGGATAGCCTCTGCTATATTTTCTGAAGTACAAACTCAATGAATCGTACCGCAAGGGGCGCCACGACTGCGAAGATTACAGAGCCTACGGTCAGCAAAAACCGCCGCTCGGCGATCATTTTCGTTTGGTTTTCTCTGACATCCGATAAAACTTGGCCAAACTCTTTTTTTTCCTCTCTCTCGTGCTCGTGTAGATATTCAACGAATCGGCCCGTTTCCGTTCTAATGTCATTCAGAATCGAATGTTTTAGGCCGGAAACATCTTTTGCGATTGTTTGTTCCAAGATATCGACCTTCGAGTTTAATGTGATATGGTTGCACTCGGATGACTTGGCGTGCGCGATAATCTGATTCGCAAGGTGCATATGTTCTTTTTTTAATCTTTCGATTTCTAATGTATTATTTTTACTTGTTTCAGAAAGACCATTATTTACCTTGCTGGTCAAATTGGCCAAGTGTTGCGTTTGTTTTTCAATGACTAACTCTAGACGCGATTGCCGAGATTCTATTATTGAAATTCTTCTATCAAAATCATCGGACATTATAGTAATACTCCGAGATAGATCAATATTGGCAGAAAATACTATGGACGTTTCTGGCGACTAATTTCTTGCTAGCTATCGCAACAGCGAGGGAATGGAGAACAAAATAGGATCATATGCCTCAAATGTCAAGGATTTTCTACCTAATTCAGAGTTAAGAATGGCTCACAAGCTTTAAGCAATCATAGTAACCAGGGAGCCCTGGCGTTGATGAAGGCCAGCGCGTTTTCTCCTCACGTCACGGCTACCGCCGGGCAACAAGGGCGTGATGCTGGCCCTCCCAGCAAACGTTCGAAGCAAGAATGGCGCAAGCTCAAGGGTGAAAGACGACGCAACCGTGTAGCCCAGGTCGAGGGGGGATGTCGCGCGCCACGACACTGTGCGGCGCACGTCCGCAACCTCGTCCGAAAAGGCCTGCTGCTTCAGCGAAGCCGTCTCGGCAAGCTGAAATACGCGCCACCGTTGGGCGGCACCGACGCCTTGCTTTTGGCGGAAATGCCTTCACGTCTTCACGCGCTGCGGGCCTGATGATCGCCTTCACGTATACCAACTCTCAGTGAGGACGACACTACAGGCGACCTGCGATGTTTCCGGACCGCGTCGTGTGGCGCTTGTGATACGCCGGCATCACCGCCGCACCGCACGCCTTGCCGACAACCGGACCCCTCGAAAAACCGGTGGCGCTGAGGGCTGACGGCTGATTCACTGGCTCCGTAGCGGGCGGGAGGCGGAGATGGTGGATCAGCGTGGGTTTTTTGATCTGGACGAGCGGTATGCGGCGTTGTC